>OGPS01002718.1_pt1 | contig 10683 bp, 6 predicted proteins | sample 1552931 | NCBI WGS metagenome assembly OGPS01 (sample SAMEA2580252, study PRJEB22360) | human gut metagenome | biome: human gut; feature: human-associated habitat; material: faeces | place: Denmark | collected 2008/2010 | reverse complement strand
TCCACAACAAGATACATTCCGTTGAAAAGGACAATTCCGGCGTTGAGGGGGCGCATAAATCGGAGGAACTTGCCGAGCGCGGCGCGAAATACGGGGCGCGGAAGTTAAAACAGGGCTACCGCAGCCATAAGCTGAAACCCTACCGGGAAGCGGCAAAGGCAGAAAAGGCAGCATTTAAGGCAAACGTCAACTTCCAGTATCACAAAACCCTGCACGACAACCCGCAGCTTACTTCTAACCCGCTTTCCCGTTTCATGCAGAAACAGCAGATAAAACGCCAGTATGCAAAGGCGGCAAAGAAAGGAGGGGCAAAAGCCGCAGCGGAAGCCACAAGAAAGACGGCGAAGAAAACCGCCGAGGAAACGAGGAAAGCCGCCGCATTTGCGGCAAGACACCCGGCGGGCATTTTGATTGCAGTTGCCGCGCTGCTTCTCTTTATTATGATTTCCGCAGGGCTGTCCTCTTGCGGGGCTATGTTTTCGGGCTTGACAAACGGGGTGCTTGGCACTTCCTACACATCCGAGGACAGCGACCTTGTGGCAGTTGAAAACAACTATGCCGCATTGGAAAACGGGCTGCAAAGTGAGATTGACAATATCGAAAGCACCCACCCCGGCTATGATGAATACCGCTACGACCTTGACAGTATCGGGCATAACCCCCACGAACTTGCGTCTTATTTGACCGCCCTCTTGCAGAGCTACACCCCGCAGAGCGCACAGGCAGAGCTTGAACGTATCTTTTCCATGCAGTACACCTTGACGCTGACCGAGGAAGTGGAAATACGCTACCGCACCGAAACAAGTACCGACCCGGAAACCGGGGAAACCACCACCGAGGAAGTCCCTTATGAGTATTACATCTTGAATGTGAAACTGACAAATAAGCTGATTTCCGAGCTTGCGGAGGAACTTCTTACGCCACAGCAGCTTGAAATGTTTCATGTGTACTTGGAAACAAGCGGCAACAAACCGCTGATTTTTGGCGGCGGTTCTCCCGACGGAAGCCCGTCTGAGGATTTAAGCGGCGTGGAGTTTGTAAACGGTACGCGCCCCGGAAATCAAGAGCTTATGGAACTTGCAAAACAGCAAGTCGGAAACGTGGGCGGCTACCCTTACTGGTCTTGGTACGGCTTTAACAGCCGCGTGGAATGGTGCGCCTGTTTTGTATCATGGTGCTACAATCAAGCCGGAAAAAGCGAACCCCGATTTGCGGGCTGCGAATGGCAGGGTGTCCCTTGGTTTCAGTCAAGGGGACAATGGGGCGCACGCGGCTATGAGAATATCGCACCGGGCGACGCAATCTTTTTCGATTGGGATTTAGACGGCGTTGCCGACCATGTGGGGCTTGTGCTTGGCAGGGACGGCAGCCGCGTCTATACCGTTGAGGGCAATTCCGGCGACGCCTGCAAGATAAAGAGCTATGACCTTAACTATCAATGTATCAAAGGCTACGGGCTGATGAACTGGTAAAGCAGCCCAAAAAAAGAAAGGAGAAATGACCTATGGCAAACAATAAAATCGACCGTATCAATAAGGAAATCGCAAAGACCCGCGAGAAAATCACAGAGTATCAGAACAAGTTAAAAGGACTGGAAGCGCAGAAAACCGAAGCGGAAAACCTTGAAATCGTGCAGCTTGTACGAGCTATGCGTCTGACCCCGCAGGAACTGAACGCTATGCTGTCCGGCGGCGGTATTCCCGGCATGACTGCCGCACCCGCAGAAGAAAACGAACAGGAGGAAAATGCAGATGAAGAATAAACTGAAAAAGACCATGACTGCCCTTTGTGCCGCCCTTATCCTTATGGGCGGTTTTTCTGTCCCTGCCTATGCACAGGGCGCAGCCACAGAGCCGCCCGCCGGGGACGCGACCAACGACAGTAATGTAGTTGTGGAGGAAAAAGAGGAAACGCCGCCCCTTACCCCAAAGGGAAACGCTACACTGGTTGACGATTACGGCGGCAATAAGCAGCTTATCACTGTTACCACCAAAGGCGGCAACTATTTCTATATCCTCATTGACCGCGCCGCCGAGGGCGAACAGACCGTACATTTCCTAAATCAAGTGGACGAAGCCGACCTTATGGCACTGACCGAAAACGGCGAAGCTGCCAAAAAGCCGGAAATCTGTAACTGTACGGAAAAATGCGAAGTCGGAAAGGTAAACACGTCCTGCCCGGTATGTGTTACCAGTATGACAGGCTGCACAGGCAAAGAACCTACCCCAACACCAACCGAGCAGCCGGAAGAACCGAAAGGAAAAGGCGGCAATCCCGGTGTGGTGCTTGCCTTAGTCCTCTTTGCCCTGCTTGGTGGCGGCGCAGCGTTCTACTACTTTAAGTTTCTAAAGCCGAAGCAGAATGTAAAGGGCGATACCGACCTTGAAGATTTTGAATTTGAGGACTACGACGAGGACGAGCCGGAAGCAGATACCGGGGAAACTCCCGAAGATGAAGAAACGGAGGAAGAAACCCTATGACCCTGTTTACCGACAATCCCTTTGAAAAGATGATGATACAGAAACCGAACGGGCGGCGTGATAATGCTCCGCCTGTTCCTTATCCCCCGGCTTGCGCTTCCTGCCCTTACAAGGGACAGTCCCCTTGTGTTGGGTATTGCATTAGAAAGATTGAAGCAAAACGACAGCCGGAACGATAAAAAGATGTACTTTCGATATGGAATATGATATAATTGTTCCAACCATAGGAAATGATAGAGTTAAACAAATTTTTAGAGTAAGCAAAGGAGATAAAAATATGTTACCCATTTCTGATATTCTTATTCGCTCAATAAGTGGATATGTGTTTATAGTTCCAGTTTTTATATTGTATTTCTTATACCTTAAAAAATCAGGAAGAAAGCAAAGCCTTCTCCATATTACTGCTGTATTTTTATTCTATTATTATCTTTTCGGGATTTTGACCGTAACAGGTATTGGTTATACAAGCACAATATCATTTCGTCCGAGGATTTCTCTGATTCCGTTTCTCGGTATGATAAGTGGACCAATAGATACCATACTGAATGTTGTTTTATTTGTTCCTTTTGGATTTTTTCTGCCGTTGCTGTATAAGAAATATCATCACATAAAGACTGTTGTATTAACTGGTTTTCTGTTCTCTTTATCTGTTGAAATTGTTCAGATGTTTGGTTGGGGTTCAACAGATATAAATGACCTTATTACAAATACAGTTGGAGTCTGTTTAGGATATTTGGTTTATTATTTGCTATCAAAAGTCTTGCCTAATAATTTAAGAAAACAATTTCAATCTGAGAATGTCAATGATATGGTCGAAGTGCCTTTGTTTGCAATTTACACATTTATAATCATGGTTACAGTTCAACCTTGGGTAATCCATAGTTTACTCAATATTGGATAAATTTTAGTTTTGTCAAATCATTTTACTATTTCATATCGCACAATTTTATACAATCACTTGTAGGAGCAATCGAAAAATCGGTTGCTCTTTTCTTTTACCCGAAAGGAGGATTTTTATTTGATTTTAGTTATCGCAGAAAAGCCCAGTGTGGCGCAGACAATCGCTGCCGTACTTGGGGCAAAGGAAAAGAAAGACGGATTTCTCACAGGAAGCGGCTATATCGTTTCTTGGTGCGTGGGACATTTGGTAGGGCTTGCGGAAGCTGCCACCTACGGGGAACAATATAAAAAGTGGAGCTATGACAGCTTACCGATTTTGCCGCAGGAATGGAAGTACACCGTTGCTTCTGACAAGGAAAAGCAATTCAAAACCCTAAAAGAGCTTATGCACCGGGCAGACGTTTCCGAAGTCGTCAATGCCTGCGACGCAGGGCGCGAGGGAGAACTCATTTTCCGTTTTGTCTATGAAATGGCAGGCTGCAAGAAACCTATGCGCCGCCTTTGGATTTCTTCTATGGAGGACAGCGCAATCAAAGAGGGCTTTTCCCGTCTGAAGAACGGCGAGGAATACGACGCGCTCTTTGCTTCCGCATTGTGCAGGGCAAAGGCTGACTGGCTTATCGGTATCAACGCCACCCGTCTTTTCTCTGTCCTTTACAACCACACCTTAAACGTGGGACGCGTACAGACCCCGACCTTAAAAATGCTTGTTGACCGGGACGCAGCGATTACCACATTTAAGAAAGAAAAATACTACCATGTGCGCCTTGTCTTATCCGGCGCGGAAGCTGCAAGCGAAAAACTATCTGACCGTTCCGAAGCTGACAAGCTGAAAGCTGCTTGCGAAGTGTCAAAAGCAGTCTGTGCTTCCCTTGTGAAAGAGAAAAAGACCGCAGCCCCGCCGAAGCTCTTTGACCTTACTTCTTTACAGAGGGAAGCAAACCGCCTGTTCGGTTATACCGCAAAGCAGACCCTTGACCTTGCACAATCTCTGTATGAAAAAAGACTTCTTACTTATCCGAGAACAGACAGCGCATTTCTGACCGACGACATGAGCGACACAGCGGCGGGCATTATCAAGCTGCTTTGTGGGAAATTTTCTTTTATGGCGGGAAAAGACTTCACGCCGGAGCTTGGAAAGGTGCTGAACAGTAAAAAGGTATCAGACCACCATGCCATTATCCCGACTATGGAGCTTGCAAAGACCGACCTTGCCACGCTGCCGGAAAGCGAAAGGAATATCCTTACCCTTGCCGGGGCGCGTCTGCTCATGGCGACCGCTGCACCGCATACCTTTGAAGCGGTTACAGCAGTTTTTGAATGTGCCGGACAGTCTTTTATCGCAAGGGGAAAAACGGTGCTGTCCGACGGGTGGAAAGAGATTGACCGAAGATACAGGGCAGCCTTAAAGAACAAGCCCGAAACGGACGACGCAGACAGCGACACAGAAAAGACCCTGCCGCCGTTTACCGAGGGACAAACCTTTGACAATCCGGCTGCAACGGTAACGGAGCATGACACAACACCGCCAAAGCCCCACAACGAAGCGTCGCTCCTTTCTGCTATGGAACGCGCCGGAAGTGAGGACACCGACCCGGACGCAGAACGCAAAGGGCTTGGAACTCCCGCCACCCGCGCCGCTGTCATTGAAAAACTGGTAAAGGGCGGCTTTGTGGAACGAAAAGGCAAGCAGCTACTTCCCACAAAAGACGGTATCAACCTTGTGTGCGTCCTGCCGGACACCTTGACAAGCCCGCAGCTTACCGCAGAATGGGAAAACAATCTGACGCAGATTGCCAAAGGCAAGGCAGACCCCGCCGCATTTATGGAGGGTATCGAGGATATGGCGCGGGAACTGGTAAAGACCTATCCGTTTCTTTCTGATGATAAAGCGCAGATGTTCAAGCCGGAACGGGAAGCGTTGGGAAGCTGCCCCCGCTGCGGTTCTCCTGTCTATGAGGGAAAGAAAAACTACTATTGCAGCAATAAGGAATGTAGCTTTACCATGTGGAAAAATGACCGTTTCTTTGAAGAACGAAAAGTAACCTTTACCCCCAAAATTGCCGCTGCACTCTTACAATCCGGCAAAGTAAATGTGAAAAAGCTCTATTCCCCAAAGACGGGCAAAACCTACGACGGAACTATCGTATTGGCTGATACAGGCGGGAAATATGTCAACTACCGCATTGAACTGTCGAAGAAGAAATAACTGAATAGCAAGCATAGGAAAAGAGTACCCTTTTCCGTAAAATCCCTGCTTTCTCTACCGAGAACGGCGGGGATTTTTGCTTGTTGGGAAGTTTCCCAAACCCTCTGTTTTATGGAGGGTTTTACCCTCTGAAACCGAAGAAAGGAGGTTACACATGGCAAGTTTACGGGACACCGTAAAGGACTATCAAGAAGAATTAAGGGACGGTATCGCTTGGGTGGCGTTTTGGAAAACGGGACGTTCTTGGAACGCCGAATATTTCCACCTTGAAATGAGCGATATTCTCTACCCGGAGGACAGAAGCCGCATGGAAGAAATCAAACAGGCTGACCCTGCCGCCGTTGTGGTAAACGGCTATTATTCCGGCTATCTTGGCGAGGATATAAGCCTTGACGAGCTGACCGCCGGGGTGCGCCGCCACTACGAAAACGGATATAGCAATATCGGGGAATTTATCGAAGCCCACGACGACAGGCTGCCGCCGGAGCTTATCGAGGAAGCAAGAGCCGCCGCCCACGCTGCGGGGCTGCCTTTCTCTGAAAAAGCCTACCGGGACGGCGAAGAACCCGACCCCTATCTATTTGACGGGAGCATGAGCATGGAGGACTACGAGCTTATGCACCGCATGATTGAGAAAGAAAGGAGCGAACACATGGAACAACCGATTTTAAGCGGGTATCTTTCTAATCTTGGAAAGTACACCGAGGGCAGACCTGCGGGCGAATGGGTATCATTCCCCACGACTGCCGAGCATTTGAAAGAAGTCTTTGACCGTATCGGGATAGACGGCAAAAACTACGGGGAGCTGCATATCACAGAATACCAGTCCTCTATTGCAGGACTGGCAGGAAAATTGACCGAGCTTGAAAGCCTTGACGAGCTGAACTATTTGAGCGAACTTTTGAAAATGCAGTTTGACGACGACAGGGAAAAATTTGTTGCAGCTATGGAATACGGCGACCATACAAGGGACTTGCAGGATATTATCAACCTTGCACAAAACCTTGATTGTTACTGGCTTTACCCGTCCGTACAGAGTGAGGAAGATTACGGGCATTATCTGATTGAAGAACTGGACGAGTTGGAGCTGCCCGAAGAAGCAAAAAAATATTTCATGTATGAGGAATACGGGCGGGACGCTGCTATCAATGACGGGGGCAGATTTACCGAGCAGGGCTATATCTACAATAACCGCAACACCTTTACACAGTGGTACGACGGGCGCGACGTGCCGGAGGAATACCGGGTAACGCCGCAGCCGCCAGTACAGGAAAAGGAACAGGCAGACCTTGACGCTTCCGCAGCTATACCGACCACCGCCACAGAGCAGCCCCCGGTTCTCCCGATTATCCTATCTTCTGAAAAGCCCGCTGACAAGATGAAAGAGATTACCGACCGACTGGAACAGGGGATTTTAGGACTGTATGAAAGCGACCGTTACGCCGACTATCTGCGTACTATGTCAAAATTCCATGATTACAGCCTTAACAATACAATCCTTATCGCCATGCAGGGCGGCAATCTTGTGAAAGGCTATAAACAATGGGAAAAGGAATTTGACCGCCATGTAAAGCCGGGAGAAAAAGCTATCAAGATACTTGCGCCGTCCCCGTTTACCGTTAAGAAACAGGTGGAAAAAATCGACCCGGACACCCAAAAGCCTGTTTTCGATAAGGACGGGAAACCTGTTACCGAGGAAAAGGAAATCAAGATACCCGCCTTTCGTGTGGTATCTGTCTTTGATATTTCACAGACCGAGGGAAAGGAGCTTCCTGCCCTTACCTATGAGCTGACGGGCAACGTGGAACAATACAAGGATTTTTTCGCTGCCCTTGAAAAGACTTCCCCGTTTGCTATGGGATTTGAAGCACTAAGCGGCGGCGTAAAAGGACGCTGCAATTATGAGGAAAAGCGTATCATCATCAACGAGGGCATGGACGAATTGCAGAATATCAAGACCGCAATCCATGAAATCGCCCACGCCACGCTGCATGATACCGCCCTTGCCATGCCGGAACGCCCCGACCGCCGCACCCGCGAGGTACAGGCGGAAAGCGTCGCCTATGCTGTCTGCCAACATTACGGGCTTGATACGTCGGACTATTCTTTTGGATATATCGCCGGGTGGAGCAGCGGAAAAGAACTTGCAGAACTGAAAGGCTCTCTTGAAACAATCCGCAGCACCGCCGCAAATCTGATTGATACCATAGACGGACATTTTGCAGAAATCCAAAAGGCACAGGATAAGGAACAGACCACCGAACAGGCGCAGCCCGCACAGGAAGCTACCAAACAGCCCGAAGCAGAAGCCGCCACGCCGGAGCTTCCCGAAGAAACAGCCCCGGTACAGGAAAAAGAAGCACAGCCGGAACAGGCTGCACCCGCCGCCCCTTATTATACTATCAATGAAGCTGCCGCCAAACGTGCAAAGGATATGAACAGCTTTTCCGATTATAAGCAAGGCAGCGCGACGGCTGAATACAGGCATTATGTAGATGAAGCCGTACAAATCGCAGAAAGGCAAAAACAGCGGGTAGACCCGATGTACCATGAGAAAATCGACAGCCTGCTTGACACCTATGCCCGGAAACTGGCGGCGAACATGAATAAAGGCTATGAGATTGACGCGCGTGTTCCCTCTATCCTGATTGCGGGCGGCTCTAACTTCCCCACAAGGAAGAAAGAAAAGCAGAACGCAGCCCGCGACAGCAATTACCGGGAATGGCAGGACATACAAGGGCTTCTTGATAAAATCCGCAGTACCGGCATGGGCGGTATCAGCGCAGACGACCCGCAGGCAGTACAGAAGTTAGAAAAGAAACTGGAAAGCCTTGAAAAATCACAGGAAACCATGAAAGCCGTAAACGCCTACTACCGCAAGCATAAGACCCTTGACGGCTGCCCGCATTTACCGCCGGAGGAACTGGAAAAACTGAAAGCAGATATGGCGAGCAGTTGGCATTTGGAGGACAAGCCCTTTGCGACTTGGGCGTTATCCAACAACAGCGCAGAAATCCGGCGCGTGAAAGACCGTATCAAATCCCTTTCACAGCAAAAAGAAATCGGTTTTGTAGGTTGGGAATTTGACGGCGGCAAGGTGGAAGCAAACACCGAAGCGAACCGACTGCAAATCTTCTTTGAGGATAAGCCGGACGAAGCCACGCGGGAAGCCTTAAAAAGTAATGGCTTCCGTTGGTCGCCAAAAGCCGGGGCATGGCAGCGGCAGCTTACCAGTAACGCCTACTATGCGGCTGATTATGTGAAAGCCATTGCACCCCTTACCGGGGAAAAGCCTACCGAGTTACAGCGGGCGCATATCCGGCAGCAAAAGGTAGCTGCACAGGAACAACCCGCACAGGAGCAGCCGGAACAGGAAGCCCCACAGGACAAAGACACCTTTTCCATTTATCAGATAAAAGGCGGGGACGAAACAAGGGACTTGCGCTTTGAGCCTTACGACCGTCTGATTGCCGCCGGACACCGGGTAGACGTAAAAAACTATACACTTGTCTATTCCGCACCTCTTACGCCGGGGACTTCCCTTGAAGATATTTACACCCGCTTTAATATCGACCACCCGAAAGATTTTAAGGGACACAGCCTTTCCGTTTCCGACGTGGTGGTGCTTCATCAGAACGGGCAGGACACCGCCCACTATGTAGACAGCTTCGGTTATAAGGAAGTGCCGGAGTTTTTGCAACCGGAAAACTATCTGAAAGCTGTCGAACAGACCACCGAGCAAAACTACAACATGATTGACGGACAGATAAACAACACCCCGACCGCTGCGGAACTGGAAGAAAAAGCAAAAGCCGGAGGACAGATTTCCCTTGCAGAATACGCCGAAGCATTGAAAACCGATAAGGAACGTGGCAAGCCTGCCAAACAGGAAAAGCCCTCTATCCGGGCGCAGCTTAAAGCAGCGAAAGAACAGACACCGAAGAAACAGGCAAGACAGAAAACACAAGATTTGGAAAGGAGCTGACCTATGAAGTTACAAAAATTTGAAAATGTGGACGTTATCGCTTCCCTTGAAGCCATAATGAAACAGAATACCGCTTTTTATCAGAGCGATTTTGACATAGACAAACAGATTTTGCAGAAAGCGGCGGTAAGCCCTGTCCCGGAGGACAAACGGCTTTTGTGGTTTTCCCGCCCGTCCGGGACGTGCTGCTTCCGGGAACGGGACGTTTTTCTAAAGGACACAAGGCAGCATAATACATGGCGGTTTTACGGGGAACAGACCCGCGATACTATCCTTGCCTATGCGGTGGAACTGACAGGCACAGAGCAGGAAAAAATCAAGGGCAATCTTTATGAACTGGATTATTTGCAGCATTTCCGGGAAGTAATCGAAAAATCAATCCCTGCCGACAACTACACGCTGATTTATGAGCATGGGGAACTGACAAAACCTGCCGGACAATATTTTGACGGGAACACTGACCCGCAGCTTGGAAAGTTTATACGTTTTGAAGCACAGCCAAACGACCCGGAAGCCTTAAAAAGCCTTTTGAGGGAACAGCAGAAAAAACGAACACCGCATACGCAGGGGGATTTTCAGTTACATATCGCCGCCCTGCATGACAGACGGATTGAAGCAGAAGCCCGCCGGATTGTGGAAAATGTAAAAGGGCTTGGAGAACCGGACAGCCCCGAAAAGACCCATTGTGCGGTAGAACTTTCTCCCTACTTTGTTCCACTGGCAACGGATAAGGATATGGAACGGCTGCTTTCCATGCTCCCTTACAAAAGCCTTTCCTTTTCTACGTTGGAGGGCAAGCATGGCGTTTATGCGCTGATAGATAAAAGCGAGAGGAATAAAGAGATGAAAAAGTCCCGTCCCTCTGTCCGGGCGCAGTTACAAACTGAGAAATCCCCAAAAGTCCCGAAAAAGACAGCAAAATCAAAACATCACGAATTGGAGGTATGAGCATGATTAGACTGACCGTTGAAGAAATGAACCTGTTGAGTATTTACCATGAGGGAAGCAAGGCACAGCTTATGGAAAATATGACGACTGCGCTACCATTCATGGACGAGGATATGCGTCCCTTTGCAGAACGCACCTTACAGAAAATTTCCCCACTAACA
>OGPS01002703.1_pt1 | contig 10736 bp, 11 predicted proteins | sample 1552931 | NCBI WGS metagenome assembly OGPS01 (sample SAMEA2580252, study PRJEB22360) | human gut metagenome | biome: human gut; feature: human-associated habitat; material: faeces | place: Denmark | collected 2008/2010 | reverse complement strand
CGGGCGGCAATGCCAACTATGGTCGTTCCGTACAGCACGGCGCGGAGCTGGCCGTCAAGGAGATCAACGCCGCCGGCGGCGTGAACAGCAAGCAGCTGGAGCTGAGCTTCCAGGACTCTCAGGGCGACCCGGAGAGCGCCGTGGCGGCCTACGGCAAGCTGATGGACTGGGGCATGAACGTCAGTCTGGGCGCGGTGCTGTCCGGTGAGACGGCCTCCGTGGTGGCGGCGGCCAAAGCCGACGACGTGCTGGTGATGGAGACCACTGGCTCCGCCGACAAGTGCATCGACGGCAACGACAAGGCGTTCCGTATCTGCTTCTACGATTCCTATCAGGGCACCGCGGCAGCAGACTACCTCACCGACAACGCCCTGGCCACCGAAGTAGGCGTGTTCTATCAGAGCGACAACGACTACTCTGTGGGTCTGTACAATGCCTTCGTGGCCGAGTGCCAGAACACCGGCGTGACCATCAAGGAGACGCAGACCTTCACCACCGCCACCAGCACCGACTTCTCCACCCAGGTGAACGCCCTTGCTTCCTCCGGCGTGAAGGTCGTGTTCATCCCCATCTACGCAGAGGAGGCCTCCACCTTCCTGACCCAGGCCAAGGGTAAGTTTGCCGACGATGTGTACTTCTTCGGCGCTGACGGTCTGGACGGCATCCTGGGCAAGGTGAGCCAGGATGTGACCATCGCGGATAACGTGCTGATGATGACCCCCTTCGCCGCGGATTCCGCCGACCCCAAGGTCCAGGCCTTTGTGAAGGCATACCAGGACGCCTACAATGCCACCCCCGACCAGTTCGCCGCGGATGCCTATGACGCGGTGTACGCCGTCAAGGCCGCTGTGGAGGCCGCCAACGGCAGCACCTCCGGCGCTGACCTGGCCGCTGTGATGCCCACCATCACCGTGGAGGGCGTGACCGGCACCATGACCTGGAGCGCCGACGGCAACACCAACAAGGCCGCCAGCGCCATCCTCTACAAGAACGGCGTGGGCACCCTGTTCGGTCAGGGCAACGCCAATGACGCCGCCGGCGCGGAGAGCGGGGACGCTGCGGATACTGCGGCCGACGCGGAGGCGTAAGCAAGTAAGCTACCTATCTTCCTCACAATAAGCCCATACGCCCTCCCGGCGCTGCGCCGGGAGGGCGGAATGGGCGCCATGCAAAGGAATGACGACTATGATGAATTTGATACAAACATTGATAAGCGGGCTGAGCCTGGGGAGCATCTACGCGCTGATCGCGCTGGGCTACACCATGGTCTACGGTATCGCCAAAATGCTGAACTTCGCCCACGGCGACGTGATCATGGTGGGCGCATACAGCGGCATTGTGGCGGTGGCGCAGCTGGGACTGTCACCGTGGGTGACGGTGATCGTCAGCATCGTGGTATGCGCGGTGTTGGGCGTGGTCATTGAGTTCTGCGCCTATAAGCCCCTGCGGCAGGCGGCACCGCTGAGTGTGCTCATCACGGCCATCGGCGTCAGCTATCTTTTGCAGAACGCGGCGCTGCTGCTCTTCGGCTCGCAGCAGATGGCCTACCCCACATTGGTAAAGCTGGGCAGCTTCTCCGTGGGCGGCGTGCAGGTGGACGGCATCACCGTGCTGACGCTGGCGGTGACAGCGGTGCTGATGGCAGCGCTGACGCTGTTCATCGACAAAACGAAGCTGGGCAAAGCCATGCGGGCCGTGTCCGAGGACAAGGACGCCGCCACGCTGATGGGCATCAGCGTGGACAGGACCATCACGCTGACGTTTGCCATCGGCTCGGCGCTGGCGGCCTTCGCCAGTATGTTCTACGGCATGACCTATGTGTACATCAAGCCCACCACCGGCGCCATGCCCGGCATCAAGGCCTTTACGGCGGCGGTTTTCGGCGGTATCGGCTCCATCCCCGGCGCCATGCTGGGCGGCATACTGCTGGGCCTGATCGAGCAGATGTCCAAGACGTATATCTCCACCCTGTGGGCGGACGCCATCGTGTTCGCCGTGCTGGTGGTCGTGCTGGTGGTCAAGCCCACGGGCCTGCTGGGCAAGCCCATGCAGGAGAAGGTGTGAGGTGAAGGAAATGCAGCTGACACAGAAAAAAAGACAGCGCACGGACCTGCTGACCGTGGCGGCGGTGGCCGCACTGTTTGTGGTAATGGCGGCGCTGCTGTATACCGGGCACCTGACCCGGCAGGTAACGAATATGCTGGTGCCCGTTGCGGTGTACATCGTGATGGCGGTGTCGCTGAACCTGGTGGTGGGCCTGCTGGGCGAGCTGAGCCTGGGCCACGCGGGCTTCATGTCCGTGGGACTGTTCTCCGGGTGTCTGGTGGCGATCGCGCTGCACACCACCGCCCTGCCGCTGGGCGTGCGCCTGCCGGTGAGTATGCTGGCGGGCGGACTGCTGGTGGGACTGCCGGCCCTGCGGCTGCGGGGCGACTATCTGGCTATCGTGACGCTGGCCTGCGGCGAGATCATCAAGAACATCATCACAAACCTGAACATCACCGGCGGCGCGCTGGGTCTGGACACCTCCTCCATCTACGCTGGGGCGAAGGACCTTCTCCCCTACGGCGCGGTGCTGGTGCTGCTGACGGTGGCGGTGATGCTGAACCTGAAGCGGTCCAAGTACGGCCGGGCCATCATGGCCATCCGGGACAACCGCATCGCGGCGGAGTCCGTGGGATTGAACGTCACATGGTACAAGCTGGCGGTGTTCGTCATCGCAGCGTTCTTCGCAGGCTGTGCCGGCGTGCTGTACGGCCACTCACTGGCCAACATCAAGGCGGCTGCCTTTGATTACAATATGTCCATCGAGATCCTGGTCATCGTGGTGCTGGGCGGCATGGGCAGCGTGCCGGGCTCCGTGATCTCGGCCATCGTGCTGACGGTGCTGCCGGAGGCGCTGCGCGAGGTGGCGGACTACCGTATGCTGGTGTATGCCATCGTGCTGATCCTGGTGATGCAGGCCACGAACAACCCCACGATGAAGCGGTTTTTTGCCTCTGCTAAGGAAAAACTGACCCCCGGGCGAAAGGAGCGTGCGGCGCTGTGACGATGAAAACGAAATTGGTGAAGCGCCAGTCCTCCGTGCTGCTGCCGGAACGGGACATCGACAAGTCCCCGGTGCTGGAGTGCGTGGGGCTGGGCGTGACCTTCGGCGGGCTGAAGGCGGTGGAGGACTTCGATCTGACCATCGGCCGGACGGAGATCGCGGGGCTGATCGGCCCCAACGGCGCGGGCAAGACCACGGTGTTCAACCTGCTGACGAAGGTGTATCAGCCCACAGCGGGCGCTATCCTGCTGGATGGCAAGGACACCCACAGCATGACCACCGCACAGGTAAACAAGGCCGGTATCGCCCGGACGTTCCAGAACATCCGGCTGTTCAATGATCTGACGGTGGCAGAGAACCTGATGGTGGCCATGAACGACTCGGTACGCTACGGGCTGGCGGGCAGTATCCTGCATTTCCCCAGGTATGCGCGGGAGGAGCACATCGCCCGGGAACGGACGAAGGAGCTGCTGAGCATCTTCCACATGGAGAGTCATGCCGATGAACGGGCGGGCTCGCTGCCCTACGGCGCGCAGCGGCGGCTGGAGATCCTGCGGGCGCTGGCATCGAACCCGTGTCTGCTGCTGCTGGACGAGCCGGCGGCGGGCATGAACCCGTCGGAGACGGCGGAGCTGATGGAGAACATCCGAAAGATACGGGATACGTTCCAGATCGCGGTGCTGCTGATCGAGCACGACATGAACCTGGTGATGAACATCTGCGAGGGTATCTGCGTGCTGAACTTCGGGCACATCATCGCCAAGGGCACACCGGCGGACATCCAGGCGGACCCGGCGGTCATTGAAGCGTATCTGGGACGGAAGAAGGAGGCGAGCGCATGAGCAGCGTGCTGCAGGTGGAGAACATCAATGTGTACTACGGCAGCATCCACGCGGTGAAGGACGTGTCCTTCCACGTGGAGCAGGGCGAGGTGGTGACGCTGATCGGCGCCAACGGCGCGGGCAAATCCACCACGCTGAACACCGTGGCAGGGCTGCTCCGCAGCCGCACGGGAAGCGTGCGCTTTATGGACGAGGAGCTGCGGCACGTGCCCAGCCACAAGCTGGTGGGGCGCGGCATGGCTCTTGTGCCGGAGGGACGGCGCATTTTCCAGCACATGACGGTGCAGGAAAACCTGGACATGGGCGGCTATTGCCGGAGCGGTGACCTGAACGCGGACATCGAGAGCGTGTACGAGCGCTTCCCGCGGCTGAAGGAACGGCGGAAGCAGGTGGCCGGGACGCTGTCCGGCGGCGAGCAGCAGATGCTGGCCATGGGCCGGGCGCTGATGAGCCATCCCAAGCTGCTGATGCTGGACGAGCCGTCTATGGGTCTGGCGCCGCTGCTGGTGGAGCAGATATTCGACATCATTCGACAGCTGCACGCCGACGGCACCACTATTCTTCTGGTGGAGCAGAACGCTCAGGCGGCGCTGGCGGTGGCCGACCGGGGCTATGTGCTGGAAACGGGGCGCATCGTCACGGAGGGCACCGGCGCGGCGCTTCTGGAGAGCGACGCCATCAAGAAGGCGTATCTGGGCGGATAAGCATATGAAAAAAGACCGGCGGGTGCCGGTCTTTTTTACGCCGTCAGATATAAGAAAACTTTATAGGATAACGGGCATTTACGCTTCGCAGGGGCAAAACGGGCGGGTATAATGGTATTCGTAAATATACAGCACTTTGAAGGGCTAAAGGAGGGATGGTATGGCACGGTATGCGCCGGACCCAGCGCAGCGGGTGACGGTATTTCTGGGCGAGGCCGGGTGCGGCAAATCTGAGCTGGCGGTGCAGTGGGCGCTGACGGCGGCGGAGCGTGGACGGGATGTGCATTTCTTCGATCTGGACCAGACAAAGCCACTGCTGCGGTCAAGGGACGCGGCGGCCCTTTTGGAGGGCGCGGGGGTGACGGTGCACTTCGAGCAACAGTGTGCCGACGCGCCCACGCAGGTGGGCGGACTGGTGCCGCTGCTGCTGGACAAGAGCAAGAGCGTCATTCTGGACGTGGGCGGCAACGACACGGGGGCAAGGCTCATCGGCGGATACGCACACCTGCTGAAGAGCGCGGACGCATGGTTCGTGGTAAACCCGTACCGGCCCTGGTCGGGGACGGTGGCGCACATCGACGGGACCCTGAGCGCCGTGCTGAAGGCAGCGCGGCTGGGCCTGCCGCGTTTTTTGCTGAACCCCACGCTGGGCATCGGCACCACGGCGGAGGAATTCTTAGTGGGTGTGGAGCAGGGGCTCCGGCTGCTGACGCCCTATGTAAAGGTGGAGGCGGCGGCGGTGTCGGAGACGCTGCTGCCGGAGGTCGAGGGCCGGACGGAGCTGCCGCTGCTGCCACTCACACCGCGTATGACTGTCCCGGAGACGGGACTTGATGAAGGATAAGGAGGCATTGAAATGGCGCAAGTCACCATCCGCGCGGAGAGCTGCAAGAGCTGCGGCTACTGCGTGAAGTTCTGTCCCAAGGGCGTGTTGGCCGTGGGACACGAGGTCAACTCCAAGGGCTACCCCTTTGTGGTGGCCGCACACCCGGAAAACTGCATCGGCTGTGCCATCTGCGGACGTATGTGTCCGGACGCGGCCATCGAAGTGTATAAATAAGGAGGCGGGAGCATGGCAAGAGTATTTATGAAGGGCACTGAGGCCATCGCTGAGGCAGCGGTGCGGGCAGGCTGCCGGTTCTTTGCCGGCTATCCTATCACGCCGCAGAACGAGATACCGGAATATCTGGCACGGCGGCTGCCGGAGGTAGGCGGCAGCTTTGTACAGGGCGAGAGCGAGGTCGCGTCCATCAATATGGTGTACGGCGCCGCCGGTACCGGCACACGGGCCATGACCAGCTCCTCCTCCTGCGGCATCAGCCTGATGAGCGAGGGCGTCAGCTTCTGCGCCAGCGCACGGGTGCCCATCGTATATGTGAATGTACAGCGGGGCGGCCCCGGCATCGGCACCATCCAGCCGGCACAGCAGGACTACACCCAGGCCACCAAGGCCAGCGGCAACGGTGGGTTCAGAATGCGGGTGTTCTCCCCCTCTACCGTGCAGGAGGCAGTGGACATGACCTATGCGGCCTTTGACTACGCACAGCAGGACCGGAACCCGGTGCTGATCCTCACCGACGGCGTGATGGGCACCATCATGGAGCCGGTGGCGCTGCCGCCGGAGCGCTCCGCCGAGGAGGTCAAGGCGCTGAAGGACCAGTGCCGCAGCTGGGCGGCCATCGGTCACGATTCCTATAAGGAGCCCCGCGCCACCATCGATGCCGGGCGCTGGGACACCAAGGAGCAGGAGCGCAACTGCAAAAGGGCCGAGGAGCTGTACAAGAGCTGGCCCAGCGAGGCGGAGACCATGTATCTGGACGACGCGGAGATCGTGGTCACCGGCTACGGCATCTGCGGGCGTATTGCACGCTCGGCGGTAAAGCTGCTGCGGGCCAAGGGGCACAAGGTGGGCTTCATCCGCCCGAAAACACTGTACCCCTTCCCTGCCGACGTGTACGCGGGGCTGGACTCTGACAGGGTCAAGGCCATTCTGGACGTGGAGATGTGCATCCCCGCCCAGATGGTGGACGACATCCGTCTGGCTGTAACGGATCGCTGCCCCATCGAGACGTGCCTGCACGCAGGCGGCGAGATCATGGGACGCGACGAGGTCATCAGCGCCGCCAAAGCGCTGCTGGCGCGATAAGGAGGTGCCGGAATATGGAAAAGGTATACGCGAGAACAAAGGGCATTCAGCCCGACATGGTGGACGGCTTCTGCCCCGGCTGTATGCACAGCACCCTCTTCAAGCTCATCGGCGAAGTGCTGGAGGAGATGGATATGCTGGACAAGTGCACCTGCGCCATCGGCGTAGGCTGCTGCGGTCTGGGCATGGGATACTTCACCTACGATTATCTGCTGGCCGCCCACGGGCGGGCCTGCGCCGTGGCCACCGGCGCCAAGCGCAGCAACCCCGACACGCTGGTGTTCACCTATCAGGGTGACGGCGACCTGGCCTCCATCGGTCTGGCTGTGACCATGTCCGCCGCCAACCGGGGTGAGAATATCTCCGTGATCTTTGTGAACAACGGTATCTACGGCATGACCGGCGGACAACTGGCCCCCACCACGCTGGTGGGCATGAAGGCCACCACCGCGCCTAAGGGGCGTGATCCCAGGGAGCACGGCTACCCCATGCATGTGTGTGAGATACTGAACCAGCTGACAGCCCCCTACTATCTGGAGCGCACCAGCTGCAACAACCCCGCCAATGTGGCCAGGACGAAGGCGGCCATCCGAAAGGCATTCCAGAACCAGCTGGACGGCAAGGGCTTCTCGCTGGTGGAGATCGTCACCAGCTGCCCCACCAACTGGGGACTGGAGCCGCTGGAGGCGCTGGGCTTCCTGGAGGAAAAAATGTTCAAGGAGTTCCCCCTGGGGGTCATCCGGGACAAGGATAAGGAGGGCGCGTGATGGAACGAAATCTGATGGTCGCCGGGTTCGGCGGGCAGGGCGTGATGACGCTGGGCAAGTTCCTGGCGGAGGCCACCTGCGAGAGCACCGACAAAAATGTGACGTTCTTCCCCTCCTACGGCGCGGAACAGCGGGGCGGCACCGCCAACTGCTATGTGGTCATCTCCGACGACGATATCGGCGCGCCGCTGGGCGATCAGATGGACGACCTGATCGTCATGAACGACCCCAGCCTGAGCAAGTTCCTGTACAAGCTGGTGCCGGGCGGGACGCTGTACATCAACAGCTCCATCGTCAAGAGCGAGATCACGCGCACGGATATCAAGGTGGTAAAGGCTCCGGTGACAGAGCTGGCGCTGGAGATGGGCAGCGCCAAGGTGCTGAACATCATCATGCTGGGTGTGTACGTGGGCTATACCCAGGTGGTTCCGGAGGACGTGGTGTGGCGCACCATAGAACACAAGCTGGGCAAAAAGCCGGCGCTGCTGCCGCTGAACCGGCAGGCCTTTGAGTTGGGATTGAAGCTGGGTCGGGAGCAGCGATAAAAAGGGCTTGCTTTTTACCCTTTAAAGCGTTAGAATATGCCATCGGCAAAAACAGGCGGCCTCCCTGCCGGGGAGGCCGCGGACACATACTTCAGACAAGGAGGAAACGCTGTGTACTACCAGGTATCAAAGGAATTTTTCGATAAGCTGCCCAACGCCTGCTTCGGCGCGGTGGCGGTGCGCGGGCTGGACAACACCCATGACATTCCTGAACTGGAGAAAATGCTGGCCGGGAATGTGGCGGAGTGCGAGGCCTATTTCACCGGCAAAAAGCCCAAGGAGACGGAGGATATCCTGCCCTACCGGGCGGCGTTCACCGCCCTGGGCATCAACCCCAATAAGTTTATGTGCTCCATCGAGGCGCTGCTGACCCGCATCGCCAAGGGCAAGGGCTTCCCCCACATCAACGCGGCGGTGGACCTGGGCAACGCGGTGTCCATCAAGCACAGGCTGCCCATGGGCGCGCACGATCTGGACACCATCGCAGACGGGCTGGACGTCCGGCTGGCGGAGGAGGGCGACACGTTCATTCCCTTCGGCTCCACCGAGGAGGAGGCTCCGGACGTAGGCGAGGCGGTATACGCCTGCGGCCACGAGATACGGACCCGGCGGTGGACCTGGCGGCAGTCCGAACGCGGCAAGATCACCGAGAACACCAAGGCCATCCTGTTCCCCATCGACGGTTTCTCCGACGTAAATGCGGCGGAGGTACAGGCGGCGGCGGACGAACTGGTGGCGCTGCTGAAAAAGTATTTCGGTGAGGGGCTGGAGATCGAGACCGGCACCGTAACGAAGGAGCAGCCGCGGTTTGAATTCTTCAAATAAGCAAAAAAAGAAACGCCTATGGGCGTTTCTTTTTTTGCTTATTTGTCCGCGTCGGCGGCGGCGCGAAGGGCACGGAGGAAGGAACGGACCACCGCGTCGCCCTTGACGCCGGGGCGCAGGGCCACGCCCAGTTCGCGGCAGCAGGGCGGGTCCATGGCGCGGACGGTCAGGTCCTGGCGGGCGTAATAGTCCAGCTCCAGCCGGGAAAAAACGGTGCTGCCCAATCCGGCGGCCACGGCGGCCAGGACAGAACGGTTGTTCATACGGTCATCGGTGTAGACGGGCTCCACGCCGGCATGGGTGAACACGCGGGTGGTGTCGGTGTTGGTGCCGTAGTCGGGGATGATAACAGCACGGCCGGCAAACCAGGTCACGGGCACGGGGTCCGGTACATCGCTGTCCGGCGGCAGAACGGCCAGGAAAGGATCGTCACAGAGCCTGATCCAGTCCATATCCGTGCCGGTAAAGCGCTTGTCGGTAACGCCCAGCTCCACACTGCCGTCGCGGAGCCAGTTGTCCACCTGCATGGGGCTGCCGGAGATGACGCTGACGGTGATCTGGGGATACTCGGACTTCAGCGCCGCCACGGCACGGGGCACCCAGCGGGTGGAGACGGTGTCCAACGCCGCCAGGCGCAGGGTAGCCTGCTGGGCACACTTGCAGGCATTGATCTCGCCGTTCAGGGCATCGTAGACCTGCAGCAGCCGGTGGATCTTGGGCATGAGGGTCTTGCCCGTCTCGCTGAGGCGGACGCCGCTGTAGCTGCGGTCCAGCAGACGCAGGCCGATCTCGTTTTCCAGGCTGTTCATCATGTAGGTCAATCCCGCCTGGGAATAGCCCAGCGTCTCTGCGGCGCGGGAGAAGCTGCCGGCCTCCTGAATGACGGCCAGGGCCTGTAATTTCTGGATATCCATGGCGGCACCACCTATAAAGAAAACTGATAGGTATACTATGGCGCAGGGCAGGTGGTTTGTCAAGAGGGACCGCACGGTTTGGGTGGACAAATTCGGTGAGAAATATGAGATATCGGCATGATCGGAACCCCCTACCCGGGTTGCGCCGTGGAGAAAATTGAGGTATGATACACCATATATAATCACGGGAGGCAGGACATGGGCGCTGACGGGGCACGGAAAAGAAAAATAGCGGTGATCGCGGCGCTGGCTGCGGCGGTGTTGCTGCTGGCCCTGCTGGAGCTGCTGGTGGGGTCCTCCGGGATGTCGGTGCGGCAGTGCGTTTCGGCGCTGTTCGGCAGCGGGGACAGCGCGGCGGTGCGGATCATGCAGCACATCCGTCTGCCGCGGCTGCTGGCCGCTGTTATTGCCGGGGCGGGATTATCCGTATCCGGACTTATCATGCAGACGGTGCTGGGTAATCCTATGGCCTCCCCCGCCACGCTGGGCGTGTCCAACGCGGCGGTGTTCGGCGCGAACCTGTCCATCATCGCACTGTCGGGCGGGTTTCTGTCCACCGGCAACAACCTGACCAGCTATACGGCGGGGGCAGACCCCTTTGCCACGTCGGCGCTGGCCTTCGTGTTTGCGGCGGGCTCCGTGCTGGTGGTGCTGGCGCTGTGCCGGCTGCGGGACTTCTCCCCCAACGTGGTGGTGCTGGCGGGTATCGCACTTGGCTCCGTGTGGACGGCGGCCACCACGATTTTACAGTTCTACGCCACGGATGTGGGACTTTCCGCCGCGGTGATCTGGAGCTTCGGCGACCTGGGCCGCGCCACGTATCGGGCCGACTGGATCATGCTGGCGGTGACGGCGGCGGGGATCGCGGTCTTTGCGGCGCTGGCCTGGCGGTACAATGCGCTGCTCAGCGGCGGGGATGCCGCGGGCAGCATGGGCGTGAACGT
>OGPS01002696.1_pt1 | contig 10753 bp, 13 predicted proteins | sample 1552931 | NCBI WGS metagenome assembly OGPS01 (sample SAMEA2580252, study PRJEB22360) | human gut metagenome | biome: human gut; feature: human-associated habitat; material: faeces | place: Denmark | collected 2008/2010 | reverse complement strand
CAATCATCTCCCCGGAAGAATGGGAGCAGGTGCAGGAAATCATTGACCGCAGACCAACCATTATGAAGGGCAACTCCTGCCCCTTTTATAACCTGTTCCACGGTATCATTTATTGTGCGACTTGCGGAAAGTCCATGCAGGTGCGGTATGAAAAGGTTGGCAGAACCGGAAAGAACCGTTTTACCGGCGAACAGCGGGAACCGATTGATAAGGCGTATTATATCTGCCAGACCTACAACAGGCTGGGCAAGAACGCCTGTACCAGCCACAAGATCGAAGCCAGAGATTTATACAACCTTGTGCTGAAAGATATTCAGGAACTGGCAAAGACTGCGCTCAAAGATGCCGATGCTTTTTATCAGCGGCTGAGTAGCCGGATGGAGCGCCGCTATCTTCTGGATGCCTCCCAGACACAGAAGGAATGTCAACGACTGGAAAGCAGGAATCGTGAAATTGATGAGATGTTCCTGAGCCTATATACCGATAAGGCAAAAGGAATCCTGACTGAGCAGCGTTTTATGAAGCTGACAGCAACACTGGAACAAGAGCAGGAAGCCAACCAGAAGCGCCTGCAAGACCTACTGTTGATGATGCGCCACTCTGACGAACAGGAAAATGAAGTTCGCACCTTCATCAAAGAAATCCGGCGCTATGCAGCCATTGAAGAACTGGATGAAGCGGTGCTGAACCGGCTCATCAGCAAAATTTTGGTGGGCGAAGTCAAGAAGATTGACGGACAGAAGGTGCAGGAAGTCCGAATTGTTTATAACTTTGTCGGAGAAATTTCGGAAATGACAGCATAATTAGAAAGCCCCTATCTCTCTATCAATGAGAGATAGGGGTTTATCAAGTTTTACATAAAATTATATTACCGGTAAGCATACGATGAGCAGATGTTTTTTATTGCCTTTCGAGTATAGATACGTTAAAATATACTTATTAAGCATGATGAATTTGGGAGGTATTTTTCGTGGAAATTAGAGTCCTTCGATATTTTCTGACTGTAGTAAGGGAAGAAAGTATCACAAAAGCCTCAGAAGTTTTACATATCACGCAGCCGACACTTTCACGTCAGCTTGCACAGATGGAGGAAGATATTGGTGTAAAGCTGTTTGATAGAGGGACACGGAAAATCAAATTGACAAATGAAGGAATACTTCTTCGCCGTCGTGCGGAAGAAATTTTGCAGCTTGTAGATAAGACAGAAAAAGAATTAGTGGAGCAAGAGGAACAGGTGGAAGGTAAAATTTCCATTGGGTGTGGAGAAATTGCTGCTGTACAACTTCTTCCTAAAATAATTGAGTCCTTTCGTCAGAAATATCCCCGTGTTACTTTTGACATTTTTACAGCCACAGCAGATTTGGTAAAGGAACAAATGGATAAGGGACTACTGGATATTGGTTTGCTTCTTGAGCCGGTTGATATGGAAAAATATGAATTTATTCGTTTGAATATAAGGGAAAAATGGGTGGTTCTGATGAAATCGGATGATCCACTCTCCAAGAAAGAAACGGTAAGCGCAAAAGATTTGTCTGTACTGCCTTTGATTCTTCCAAGGCGTATGAATGTGCAGAGTGAGTTGGCAAGTTGGTTTGGCAACTACTATGAGAAACTGAATATTGTTTTTACCAGCAATTTAAGTACGAACAGCGCAATTATGGTGAATGGAGGCTTGGCATATTCATTGGTGATTGAAGGGGCTGTACCCTTCTGGGATCAATCAAAGGTTACATTCAGACCGCTTGATCCGCCACTTACAGCAACAAGTGTATTAGCATGGAAACGTGGTCAGCCGTTTAGCTTAGCAACCACAAAATTCATCAAACATATTCAATGCTTTTTAGGCATTGATAAGCCATAAAAACTAAGTATTTGATATAATTCAATTAGAAAATTATAATATAGGTGTAGAGATAAAGCAAACAGCTTTAATTTCTGCACCTATATTTTTTATTGAGGAGGGAGTGCCATTTCATGAAACCGGATTATGATTCCCTTATAAACGCCGGATTAAGCAAAGAAGAAATCGCAAAAATTTCAGGATGTGAAGATCAAGAAATGCAGATAAGGATGTTGCGAAAATATCGGTACAAATTGCTTGATGAGGTACATGAAAAGCAGCAGTCACTTGATGCAATCGATTATATGATCTGTAAAATACAAAAATAACAATAAGAGGAAGTGACAAATTAAATGGGGGTAATTATGAAAAAATTTCCATCTATTCTATTCGTTTTTTCTCTGCTTTTTATGCTGACTGCTTGCAGCAGTAGCGCAGATCCATCGCAGGAGAGCAGTGGACAAACCACAAGTCCATCTTCTCAGCAAGATAGCGTTTCAGTGTCTAATGCAGTTTTAGAATCTGAAAGCACAGAAAGCGAACAATCGGCCAATAACACTTTAATCGTCTATTTTTCACGCTGGGGCAATACAGAATATCCCTCTGATGTGGATGCCACAACTTCGGCAAGTATTGTAGTGGATAATAATTCCCGTTATGGTACAACAGAGTATGTCGCTAATATGATAGCGGAGAATGTGGGTGGAGATCTGCACCGGATTGAAACAGTTACTCCTTATACGGCAGATTTTGATGAATTGCGGGATGTAAACCATGATGAAATGAGTAGTAATTATTTGCCGGAGCTTAAAGAAAGCAATCTGGATATTTCCGCTTACGATACGGTATTTATTGGCTATCCCGTATGGGCAACAGATGTTCCGCAGGCAGTGCTATCTTTTTTGAAGGAGTATGATTTAAGTGGGAAAACAGTTATCCCATTTTGTACCCATGATGGCTATGGTGCAGGTAACAGTTATCAGACTATTGCAGAAGCAAGCCATGCAGCAGTTTTGTTAGAGGGTATTGCGATTGAAGCAAAAGATGTTCCAAACGCACAGGATACCGTCTCATCATGGCTTGCAGATATAGGAATATCTAAATCTAAAGTACAAACAGGGACTCCTATCAAGATTACGGTTGGTGAAGTTAGTTTAGATGGAATTCTATACGATACAGAACTGGCAGAAGAAATCAAAACATATTTTCCGTTGACAATTTCCATGGTGGGTTACGGTGGCAGAGAATACTATGGAGGGGTTGAGTTCTATCCAGAACATTTGGAAGGCGGTCAGAAGAATTTTGAGAATGGTGATATTACCTATTGCGAGGCACACCATAACATGGCTATCTTCTATGCACAGACAGACGACCCGATTCTTTCGGTAGATGTTATCCCTATTGGCAGAGTCACTTCTGATCTTTCGGTATTTAACAATCTTGACAATGAGGAAGAAGTCATCTTTTCTCTGGCAGAATAAAAAATGATGGAGGTATTTATAATGAAAAAAGCAATCGCTATCTTACTTTCTTTGACTATGATTTTGGGACTTGCAGCTTGCGGAAATTCTGCAAGCCAGACAGAGCAACCATCTACAGAAGATACTTCCGTGGAAAGTAAAGCTGATACCAATTCTGCGGAAAGCAGGACAGCAGAATTTGAGCCCGAAAGTGAAGCTACGCAGCCCGATGATACGGAAGAAACAGAACCTGCGCCCGAGACGGATACTGAGTCGGAAGGAACAAAGGTACTGGTAGTATATTTTTCCGCCACCAATACAACGGAAGGTGTGGCAGAACATATTGCAAATGGTCTGAACGCAGACATTTACGAAATCGTTCCTGAAGATCCTTATACAGATGCAGACCTTAACTACAATGACAACAACAGCCGTACTACGATTGAAATGAACGATCCCAATGCCCGTCCCGCAATTTCCGGTTCTGTTGAGAACATGGAGCAGTATGACATCATATTCGTTGGCTATCCCATCTGGTGGGGAGAGGCACCGAGAATCGTCAGCACTTTCATGGAAAGCTATGACTTTTCCGGCAAGACCATTGTTCCTTTCTGCACTTCCGGTGGCAGCGGCATTGGTTCCAGTGCGTCTAATCTGGAGCGTCTCACCAGCGGAGCTACTTGGCTTGATGGACGGCGGCTAAATGGCAGCGATTCTCAGGATACCGTTATGGAATGGGTAAACAGCCTTGATCTGAACCTGGCAGAATAACCCGATAAAGAAGATTTCAAGGAGATGATTACATGAAAAAAATAATCGCACTGATACTTTCTGTTGTACTGGTGTTTTCTCTGGCAGCCTGCTCTAATACACAGCAGAACGATGCTTCTGATTCTGTGTCCAGCGAAGCACCCTCTCAGGTGGCAGAATCCACTCCCGCAGAAGGCACAGAAACGGAAGGTAGCAATATTCTGATTGCTTATTTTACCTACGGCGAAAATGCGGAGCTTCCCGATGACGTGGACGCTTCTGCATCAGCCAGTATTCAAATCTTTAACGGTGAAGTCACAGGCAATACCGGTGTGATGGCCCGTATGATTGCAGAAGCTTCCGGCGGAGAATTGTTTTCTATCCGAACAGTAGAACCTTATCCCAATAACTACAATGATACTGTTGATGTTGGACAGACTGAAAAGAACAATGGCATTCATCCGGAATTGGCTACGCATATCGAAAATCTGGATCAGTACGATACGATTTTTGTTGGCTTCCCAAACTGGTGGTATGGTATGCCTATGGTAATGTATAGCTTTTTTGACGAGTATGACTTCAGTGGGAAAACAGTGATCCCCTTCTGCACTTCCGGTGGCAGTGCATTCTCGAATGCGATTGATGAAATTAAAAATATGGAGCCGGATGCAACCATTCTTGACGGACTTCATATTGGCAGTTCCAGTGTAACCGATGCGGAAAGCAGAGTGAGCGAATGGGTGCAGGGACTCGGTTTATCTAAATGATACGAAAGGACAAATGACTCATGAAACTAAAAATAAAGATGGGAATTGATTTACTGATGACAGCGCTGTTACTTTGTCTGATGGCTTATCAAGTCACCGGACAGAAGCTTCATGAGTGGTTTGGAACAGGGATGCTTGTACTGTTTTTGCTACATAACATTCTGAATATCCGGTGGTATGGTAGCCTGTTCAAAGGGAAATATACCCTGCTGCGGGCAATGCAGACACTCATCAATATCAGTGTCCTTATTTCTATGCTGTGTTTGGGGTTCAGTGGAATTGTGTTGTCCCGTCACATTTTTGCGGGATTACCCATTCAAGGACCGATGGCAACAGCGAGAACCATGCACCTGGCGGCATCTTATTGGGGATTTGTGCTGATGAGTATTCATTTAGGATTTCATTGGAGCATGGTTCTTGGACTGTTCCGCAGACTTTGGAGCAGAAAGAAAACCCCTGCTACATTTGTATGGCTGATGCGTTTTATAGCAATTTTTATTGCGGGGTACGGAGCGTACTGTTTCCATAAGCAAAATATTGTCTCCTATATGTTCCTTAAGCAGGAGTTTGTGTTTTTTGATTTTGAACAGAGTGCAGTTTTTGTATTTGCAGAGTATACCGCAATGATGGGATTATGGGTTTTTATCAGTTTTTATGCTGTGAAAGGAATCAGAAAGATAACCTCACAGAGCAGAAGAAAGGAATAAATTGTAAAATCTTAGTGGAGGAAAAGACATGGATCAGCAAACGGTTCTGTTTTCAAATAAGAGTTTGAAGGCTATGATTATTCCCCTGTTTTTAGAGCAGCTGCTGATAATGCTTGTAGGGATGGCGGACACACTGGTGGTCAGCTACGCAGGAGAAGCGGCAGTATCCGGTGTTTCACTGGTAAATCAGTTCAATACTATTTTTATTTATCTGTTTACAGCATTGGCATCCGGAGGGGCGGTTGTGATCAGCCAATATATCGGTAGAAAGAAAAATGATGACGCTGGAGAATCCGCCAGTCAGCTTCTATCATTCTCTACGATTTTTTCCATATTGATCGCAGTGATAGTTCTGCTTGGAAATGAAGGGATGCTTCGTCTGATGTTCGGTAAAGTGGAAGATTCTGTGATGCACTCTTGTATTACATACCTTAGGATTTCTGCATATTCCTATCCGGCATTGGCGGTTTACAATGCCGGGGCCGCCCTTTTTCGCAGTATTGGAAAAACCAGTGTGACCATGTATTTGTCGGTAATTTCCAATATCATCAATGTTATTGGAAATCTCATTGGTGTATTTGTTTTGCGTGCAGGTGTTGCAGGTGTTGCATACCCTTCACTGATCGCTCGGACATTTTCAGCCGTGATGATTACAGTACTTTGTTTTCAGAGAAAAAATGAAGTGTTCTATCGCTGCAAGTGGATTTTTCGGTGGAATGTGGATTTCATGAAACAAATTCTAAAAATCGCAATTCCAAACGGAATGGAAAATGGCGTTTTCCAGTTAGTAAAAGTGGCGCTAAGCAGCATTGTTGCACTTTTTGGAACATATCAGATTGCTGCAAATGGTGTTGCACAAAGTATCTGGTCGTTAGCTGCACTGGCGGGAGTTGCTATGGGTCCCGTATTTATAACGGTCATTGGACAGTGTATGGGAAATGGGGATGCAGATGCTGCGGAGCATTATTTTAAGAGATTGACAAGAATCACATTGCTGATTTCATCGGCATGGAATCTTTTGATTTTTCTTCTGACTCCATTCTTTATGAAATTTTATGCTTTGCAGCCGGAGACCAAACGGCTTGTGATCTGGCTGGTTTTAATCCATAACGTGTTTAATGCAGCAGCATATCCCTTTTCCGGTGCGCTTAGTAATGGGCTGCGGGCAGCGGGTGATGTGAAATTTACCATGTATGTTTCGGTTATATCTACAATAGCAGTGCGTCTGCTTTTATCATGGCTCTTGGGAATTGTTTTGAAAATGGGCGTGATCGGGATTGCTATTGCAATGGTTTGTGACTGGAGCATTCGGGCGGTCATTTTCTTCTGGAGGCAGAAGTCCGGAAAATGGAAAACATTTCAGGTGATATAGATTCATTTATAATAAGTTCAATAACATAATTTACGGAGGAAATTACTATGAGTAAGAAAATTTTGGTAGCCTATTTTTCAGCAAGCGGTGTGACTGCAAAGGCAGCGTGGAAACTTTCGGAAGCGGCAGGAGCAGACCTGTATGAGATTAAGCCAAAGGTACCGTACAGCAGTGCCGATCTGGACTGGACAAATAAAAAAAGCCGCAGCAGTGTGGAGATGAGTGATCCGATATTCCGTCCTGAAATTGCCGGGAAGCTGGAATGTATGGATCAGTATGATCTGGTGTTTGTTGGATTCCCTATCTGGTGGTATGTTGCACCAACGATTATTAATACTTTTTTGGAGAGTTATGATTTCTCAGGTAAAACCATCGTTCCTTTTGCTACTTCTGGCGGCAGCGGCATGGGAAACACAAATGAAAAACTTGCACCGAGCTGTCCTGGCGCTATCCTGATGAAAGGAAAAATGCTGAATGGCTTGTTGTCTCAGGAAGAATTGAAAGCATGGGTAAAAAGTCTGTGAGTTGGATGTGGGCATTGTAACAAACGCTGCCCGTTCCATGTGGATCAGGTTGCAAGGATGCAAGAGATTTTAGACTATTTTAATTCTTGAAGGGAGAATCAATCATGACAGAAAAAGATTTTAAACAGATCTTCCCATTGGGTGAGAAAAATGATGCGTATGCACAATATTTTGTTGGACAGAGTTACCTGTCCATGCTGACAACGGAAAGAGTTGGAATTGCAAATGTAACTTTTGAGCCAGGATGCCGGAATAACTGGCATATTCATCACAAAGGCGGACAGATTTTGCTCTGCACTGCCGGACGTGGATATTATCAGGAGTGGGGAAAAACGGCTCAGGAGATGAAACCCGGTGATGTCATCAATATTGCACCAGAAGTGAAGCATTGGCATGGCGCTGCTCCTGATAGCTGGTTTTCTCATTTGGCGGTAGAAGTTCCGGCAGAAGGAAGTTCCAATGAATGGATGGAGCCGGTGAAGGAAGAAGAATACAGTAAGCTTAAATAAGGAGACAGATCATGAAAAAGGTAACAGCGGGCAGAGATGCCCTGGGTGATTTTGCACCAAAATTTGCGGAACTGAATGATGACGTGCTGTTTGGAGAAGTGTGGTCACGAGAAGATAAGCTGCCTGCAAGAGACAGAAGCATTGTCACAGTAACAGCACTTATGGCAAGCGGTGTTCTGGACAGTTCTCTTGCCTTTCATATAGGAGAGGCAAAAAAGAACGGTGTTACAAAAGAAGAAATGGCAGAAATTTTGACACACGCTGCCTTTTATGCTGGCTGGCCGAAAGCATGGGCAGCATTCCGCATGGCGAAAGAAATCTATCAGGACTAAGGAGGAAAAACATTATGTTAGGAAATTTTTCGTATTCAAATCCGACAAAACTTTACTTTGGAGAGGAGTCTCTTTGTTCTTTGAACGAGGAGCTTCCCAAATATGGAAAAACCGTTCAGTTGATTTATGGCGGTGGTTCTATCAAGAAAAATGGTATTTACAATCAGGTTATGAGATTACTGAAAGATAACGGAAAAGTAGTCGTTGAGGATGGAGGAGTGATGCCAAATCCTACCGTGGAGAAACTGCGGGAGGGTGTTCAGATTGCCAGAGAGAATCAGGTGGACTTTCTGCTGGCTGTAGGCGGCGGCTCTTGCTGCGACTATGCAAAAGCGGTTTCCGTGTCTGTTCACTGTGACGAAGATCCGTGGGAGAAATATTATATCCGCTTTGAGGAGCCGGATTGTGAGATTGTCCCTGTTGGCTGTGTATTGACTATGGTGGGAACCGGAAGCGAAATGAATGGAGGTGCGGTCATCACCAATCACGATCAAAAGCTGAAAATTGGTCATGTGTTTGGAGATGCTGTGATGCCGAAGTTTGCAATCCTGAATCCGAAATTCACTTTCACATTGCCGAAACAGCAGATGGTGGCCGGCATTTATGATATCTTCAATCATATCTGTGAGCAGTATTTCTCTGGGGAGGACGACAATACCAGCGATTATATCAGCGAGGCACTGATGAAATCGGTAATTCACAGTTCGAGAATTGCCATTCAGAATCCAGAGGACTATGAGGCAAGGTCGAATATCATGTGGGCTGCAACCTGGGCACTGAATACGCTTGTCTCCAGAGGAAAAAGTACCGACTGGATGGTTCATATGCTTGGTCAGGCAGTAGGAGCATATACGGATGCAACTCACGGAATGACGCTTTCTGCGGTGTCTCTTCCTTACTATCAGTATATTATGCCTTATGGTCTTAGCAAGTTTTGCCGTTTTGCTGTGAATGTGTGGGAGGTCGATCCTGCCGGAAAATCTGATGAACAGATTGCCATAGAGGGACTTTCCTGTATGGAAGTTTGGATGAAAGAACTGGGACTTACAATGAATCTCCATGAGTTGGGAGCAACAAAAGAAATGTTGCAGGGTATCGCAAACGGAACACTTATCATGGAGGGTGGATATAAGGTGCTGAATCATGATGAGGTATTGGAGATTTTGAAGAACAGTTTGTAAGCATTCAAGTAGGAGCTTTTATAACGATAATATAATAGAGAAAGACAAGTGCTGTGAAAGAAATTTTTCTTTGATGGTGCTTGTCTTTTTTTAATTCATCACTTGACATTGTGGCAAAGAAATCCTGAAAGGGGACGAGTAGAAAAAAGAGCAGCTGCATGAGCAGGAAGAAGAAAATAGACAGAGCAGTTGATGATGTGGAATGTCCGGTGCAGTGTGGGTGTAATGCTCATGTTGCATCGGGCTTTTTTTGCGTAAAAATAATATTTGATAATGTTGATTTTCAACTGTTCTTAACTCAAATATTGTATCTTAACTCAAAAAGAGTTAAGATTGGAGGCGAACAGGAACTATCTACAAGTCAAGCTGCGAAGAACTTGGAACTGACACCTACTTCTATATCAAGGGCATCAAGACAGCTTGAAGAAATGGGATTGCTGCATATCAGAAAAGTCGGTGTGCAGAGGATCATGCAATCTGAGGATTCTCCGAAAACACTGTTCCAAAAAGCAGGAGATAAGTTGCTGAATCCAATAAAACGAACGGTTTATATTCCGAAAGAATTGGTGGGAACAGACCTGCTGGAAAGCGGATATTCGGCATTGGCAGAGTATTCCATGCTGAACACACCGAATGTCAGATGTTATGCGGCAGAAAGAATCTCTCAATGGAAAGATGTTATGACCAATAGCTTGCAGAATTCGTTGGTGCAAGTGGCCGTAGAGATGTGGAGATACAATCCCAGAAAATTGTCTGCGCGAAATGTCGTAGACGAACTTTCGTTGGCATTGGCATTGAGAGAAGATGCAGATGAACGGGTTGAAGAAGCAGTAGAAGAAATGTTGAATGAACTGTGGAGGAAGATAGATGGTTACAGGAATTGATAGCTTTAAGGAATGGTTCAAGGGCAGTGAAGAACAATATGCTATCATTGGTGGAACTGCGTGTGACATTCTGATGACGGAGGAAGGACTGGACTTCCGTGCGACAAAGGATATTGACCTTGTTTTGATTATAGAAGCAGTTGACGCAAATTTCGGAAAGAAATTTTGGGAATATGTAAAACAGGCGGGATATGAGCATTGCAACAAAAGTAATAAGGGGGACTTTTATCATATGTTTAACAGGAAATATTAAAGTTCAAGTGAATCTTCTGCATCAACCCACATCTGTAAATTTCCATCAAGATATAATCTTGCATATTCCAGTGGTTCGTCAATAGCAAGTGTATTTAATGCACAGTCTGATCCAGGCGTGGTTTTTAAGTCCTTCTCAGTTTCCCAGCAGTCAATGCGAAGCATATAGCCGGCA
>OGPS01002693.1_pt1 | contig 10785 bp, 8 predicted proteins | sample 1552931 | NCBI WGS metagenome assembly OGPS01 (sample SAMEA2580252, study PRJEB22360) | human gut metagenome | biome: human gut; feature: human-associated habitat; material: faeces | place: Denmark | collected 2008/2010 | reverse complement strand
ACGAATTTTGCGTTTTTGATTTCCATAACTTACCTTTCGATTGCGATATTGAAAACTTCCGAAACGTTTTCGACGGGGATAAATTTCACGCCGTTTTTCACGCTTTCGGGAATATCCGCAAGGTCTTTCATATTATCGATAGGAATCAGCACTTTCTTTATTCCCGCGCGCATTGCAGCAAGCGATTTTTCTTTCAGCCCGCCGATGGGCAATACTTTCCCGCGGAGAGTGATTTCACCCGTCATTGCGACATCGTTTCTCACGCCTTTCCCGGTAAGTGCCGAAAACACTGCGGTGGCGATTGTAATTCCTGCGGACGGTCCGTCTTTCGGGATTGCCCCTTCGGGAACGTGAATGTGGATATCTTTGTCCTTGAACGCGCACTCGGGTATATCGTAATCGTCCGCGTGCGCGTGGATATAACTTATCGCCGTTCTTGCGCTTTCTTTCATTACGTCGCCGAGATGCCCGGTGAGCAGTATTTCGCCCTTTCCGCTGACGATACTGACCTCGATTGTCAGAATTTCACCGCCGACCGCCGTCCAGGCAAGCCCCGTTGCCGCGCCGACTTCGCTGTGTTCGGGTTTTTCGTTTTCAAGGTATTTTTCGACGCCCAAAAACTCTTTGACGTTGTCTTTCGTCACGACGATTTTGTCCTGCGCCTCGCCCGAAACGATTTTCACCGCAACCTTTCGCATTACGTTTGCGATTTCCTTTTCAAGACCCCTTACGCCGCTTTCACGTGTGTAAGAGTAAATGATTTTTTCGATTCCGTCGTCGGTAAACGACAGCCTGTCTTCGCTTATTCCGTGCGCTTTCAACTGCTTTCCGATAAGGTGTTTCTTTGCGATTTGCAATTTTTCCTCGGGCGTATAGCCGCTCATTTCGATAATTTCCATACGGTCGTACAGCGGCGCGGGTATCGCGTCGGGGTTGTTTGCCGTCGTGATGAAAATCACCTTTGACAAATCGAAAGGTATTTCAAGGTAATTGTCGCGGAAAGCGTTGTTTTGTTCGGGATCCAGCACCTCAAGGAGCGCGCTTGACGGATCGCCCTTGAAGTCGGATGCAAGTTTGTCGATTTCGTCCAGCAAAAACACGGGGTTCATCGTGCCGGCAATGCGGATATTACTGATTATTCGTCCCGGCATTGCCCCGACGTACGTTTTGCGATGCCCGCGGATTTCCGCTTCGTCGCGGATGCCGCCAAGGCTCATTCTGACGTACTTCCTGTTGAGCGCCCTTGCGATACTTTTTACAATCGACGTTTTGCCGACGCCCGGCGGGCCCACAAGGCAAATTATCGGCTCGCGCTTTTCGTCGGTGAGTTGTCTGACGGCAAGGAATTCCAGAATTCTTTCCTTGATTTTTTCAAGACCGTAGTGGTCTTCGTCCAGAATTTTCCTTGCATTTTCGATGTCGTTGTTATCTTCGCTCTCAATCCCCCACGGCAAATCGAACACAAAGTCGAAATAGTTTCTCGAAATTGCGTAATCGGGGCTTGACGTGGGCATTTTCGCGTTGCGCTCGATGTCCTTTTTGAGTTTTTTCTTGCTTTCTTCGGGAATGGGCAGCTTGTCCGCTTTAAGCAGCAGATCGTCGTCGTCCTCGTCGCCGAGTTCTTCCTGAATGGCTTTTATTTGCTCGCGAAGGTAATATTCTTTCTGCCCTTTGTCGATGCTTTCGCGCACTTTTCGGTTGATTTTCTTTTCAACCTTTGCGATTTCAAGCTCGTCTTCCAGAAAGTCAAGCAGCAATTCGTACTTGTCGATAACGTCGTCGATTTCCAAAAAGCCCTGCCTGTCCGAAATATCCATAAGATGCGCCGCGCGGTACAAAAACGCCACGGGTTCTTCCGTTTCGTTCAGAATGTTGTAAACGTCTTTGGTTGCGCGCTCGCCCACGAAATAGTGCTCCTCGACGACGGACATACATTTTCTTCTGTACGCCTTCGCCTCAACCGTGCGCGCGTGCAATTCTTTCATCGGCTCGTACGAAGCCACGAAGAAGTCGGGATTATCGACGTATCCCGTAACTTTCACTTTTTTGATGCCGTCAACGATAATTCTCAGCGTTTCGCCGCCGTTCGAGATGACCTGCACGACGCGCGCAAGCACGCCGACGGTATAAATACCGTCCGCTTGCGGATTGCTTTCGTCGGTGTTTATCTGACGACACAAAATGATTTTTCCGTTTCTGTTTTTAACGGCGTCGGTAACCGCCGCGACCGATTTTTTGCGGCCGACGTCGAAATTTACCGTAGTATTTGGAAAAACCGTTAATCCCCTGAGGGGGATTAGCGGTAAATCAAAGTTTTTTTGCATATGTTCTCCTCAGGCAATATTGCGCCTGACTATTTCGGCGGGTACGCCTTTTTCAACCGTATCGCCTGTGATTATTACTTTTTCGATTGTCTTGTCGCCGGGGATTTTGTACATTACGTCCAGCATAATCTGTTCCAGAATCGAGCGAAGTCCCCTTGCGCCGGTTTTGAGCGCAATGGCTTTTTTCGCGACCGCAGAAAGCGCGCTGTCGTCAAACACGAGATCCACACCGTCAAGTTTCAGCATTTTCTGATACTGTTTGACAAGGGCATTTTTCGGCTCGGTCAGGATTTTGATGAGCGCGGTTTCGTCCAGCTCGTCAATCGAGACGACAATGGGAAGCCTGCCGACGAATTCCGGAATAAGACCGAATTTGATAAGGTCGTCGGGTTGAATTTCCCTGATGATTTCGCTATACTTTTTATCCTTGTCTTCATTCAGCACGGAGTTGAACCCAAGCGAATTGTCGGTGCGTTTGCCGATGATTTTGTCAAGTCCTACGAACGCTCCGCCGCAAATAAACAGGATATTCGTCGTGTCGATCTGATACATTTCCTGCATAGGATGCTTACGTCCGCCCTGTGGAGGCACGTTGGCAACGGTGCTTTCGATAATTTTAAGGAGCGCTTGCTGCACGCCTTCGCCCGACACGTCGCGCGTTATCGACACGTTTTCGCTTTTTCTTGCGATTTTGTCGATTTCGTCAACGTAGATTATGCCTTGTTCGGCGCGTCTGATGTCGCCGTCCGCAGCCTGAATGAGTTTCAAAAGAATGTTTTCGACGTCTTCGCCGACATAGCCGGCTTCCGTGAGCGTCGTTGCGTCGGCAACCGCAAACGGCACGTTAAGGATATTCGCAAGAGATCGCGCAAGCAAAGTCTTGCCGCAACCGGTAGGTCCGAGCAGCAATACGTTGCTTTTGTCCAAAACGACGTCGTCGCCGGTTTTTTTGTTGCTTCCGATCCCTTTGTAGTGATTGTAAACGGCAACCGACAACACTTTTTTGGCGGCGTCCTGACCGATAATATATTCGTCAAGACGCGCTTTGATTTCTTCCGGCGTGAGCAGTTTGAAGGCGTCGTTTTTCGGGGTGTCCGCTTCTTCATACTCTCTTTCGAGAATATCGTTGCACTCCTCGATGCACTCGTCGCAAATGGCAATCCCGTTGGGACCCTCGATGAGTTTCAGCACTTCGTCCTCGCTCTTTCCGCAGAAAGAACAATATTGTTTTACTGTGTTTTCTTCCATATACTCCTAATTATGGCGGGGATATATTATTTTATCTACGATACCGTAAGCAAGCGCTTCTTCCGCGGACATAAAGTTGTCGCGGTCGGTGTCGCGTTCGATAACGGAGATATCCTGCCCCGTCATTTCCGCGAGATACCTGTTCATTTTTTCTTTGGTTTTCGCGATGTGTTGTGCGGCAAGGATAATATCGCTTGCCTGACCTTGTGCGCCGCCCAAAGGTTGGTGAATCATAATCTCGCTGTTGGGAAGCGCGTAACGTTTGCCCTTCGCGCCGGCAGCAAGAAGGAACGCGCCCATCGACGCGGACAAGCCGATCGAAATGGTACTGACGTCGCACTTGATATAATTCATCGTGTCGAAAATCGCCATGCCGTCGGTAACGCTGCCGCCCGGGCTGTTGATGTACAACGCGATGTCCTTATGCGGATCGCGCGCTTCGAGATAAATAAGCTGAGCGATGACATAGTTTGCAAGGTCGGTATTGACTTCGCCGCTCAAAAAGATAATTCTGTCTTCGAGAAGCCTTGAAGCGAGGTCGTATTGACGCTCGCCCCTGTTGGTTTGCTCCACGACGCTGATCATTTTTTCGTTAACGTTCATAAACTCTCCGAAATTATTTTATACTTTTTTACCGATATATATTCGGTCGAAAAATCGTTATTTTGCGGGATTAAGTTCTTTCAGTTTCGCCATAAGAGCGTCGGTAAGGCTTTGGTTCAGAAGATAGGTGAGATATCTCGGATCCATATCTTTCTTGTATTCGTCTATGGTCTTGTTCTGACCTTTTGCCATATCTTCGATTTTTTTATTGACGGCTTCTTCGTCGGGAAGGACGTTTTCGGCTTTGATAATCGCTTCCAGCACAAGACGGATTCTCACGTTTCTTTCTGCCGTTTCGCGATAATCTTCCGCCATCTTTTCGCGGGTGATTCCCGAATATTTGAGATAATCGTCGAGTTTCATTCCCTGATACAGAAGACGATATTCAAATTCCTTAATCATTTCTTCGACTTCGTCTGCGATCATGCATTCGGGGACTTCGACCGTTGCGTTTTTGACAATTGCTTCGACGCGTTTGTTTTCTTCGGCGATTTCGGCGCGTTCTTCGGCTTGTTTTTCAAGACCTGCTTTGATGTCCGCTTTGTATGCGTCAAGGGTGTCGAATTCGGACACGTCTTTTGCAAAGTCGTCGTTGAGTTCGGGCAGTTCTTTGACTTTAATGGCGTTGAGCGTTACTTTGAAAACCGCTTCTTTTCCGGCAAGGTCTTCGGAATATTCTTTGGGGAAGGTAACGGTGATGTCTTTCGTTTCGCCCTTCTTCATGCCTACGACGCCTTCTTCAAAACCGGGGATAAAGGTTTTGCTGCCGAGTTCCAGATCGTAATCTTTGCCTGCGCCGCCGTCGAATTTAACGCCGCCGACCGAGCCTTCGAAATCGATATTGCAGATGTCGCCTTTTTTGGCTTTTCTGTCTTTTTCGATTTCAACGACGCGAGCCGCTTTGTCCTGTGCGAGCAGGAGTTCCGCCTGAACCTGATCGTCGGTAACTTCAAATTTTTCTTTTGCGACTTTCACGCCCTTGTATTTGCCGAGTTTGACTTCGGGTTGGACGGTGATGGTAACCGCGAATTTAACCGCTTTGTCGCTTGCTTCCAGAATGTCCGCTTCGGGACGGCTGACCGGCTCGACCGACGGTTCTTTTTCAAGGGCTTCTTCAAAGTACTTGGGAAGAATGATATCGAGAGCGTCGTTCAGAAAAACGTCTTTGCCGAATTCTGCTTCCAGCACCTTGCGGGGCACTTTGCCGGGACGGAAGCCTTCAAGTTTATAATGGCTTTTGTTCTTGTTATAAGCTTCTTGGATAGCCGCTTCTACTTCGGCTTCGTTGATTTCGATTGTGAATTTTACTTGACTTTTTTCAAGTTTTTCGAGTGTGTAATTCATAAAACCTCCAAATAATACTAACGTAAGCGTATAATAATATAACATATAAAGAAAGTTTTTGCAATACAAAATTCCACTTTCCGAAATATTCTTTTTGTCATTTTTTGTCATTATTCGTCACACGCTTGAAAATTAGACGCCGATACGCTATAATTTGCCTATGCCACAAGACCTTTTAACGTTAAAAACCCTGCAAAAAGAACTTAATTTTCTTCTTGCGCCGGGGAAAATACAAAAAATAAACCAACCCGAAAAGGACGAGGTTCGTTTCGTCGTGTATTCGGGCGGCACGTCGTACACTCTCGTCGCGTCGGCAAACCCAAACGCCGCGAGAATCCATATCGCTTACGACAAAAAGGAAAATCCTTATTCCGCCCCCGCCTTCTGTATGCTTCTGAGAAAGCATCTTCTCGGCGCGACGATCAAGGATATTTCGATTGCGGGCGACGACAGGGTTTTCAGAATTTCGCTGTCCGCGCGCACCGAAATGCAGGACGTGAAAGACTTCTTCGTCGTCGTCGAACTTATGGGACGATACAGCAACGTTATCCTGCTTGACGAAAACGATATTATCCTTGACGCGCTCGTCCGCATCGGCGTGTCCGAAAAAGGCAGACGAGTCATTATGCCCGGCGCGAAATACACCCCCCAGCCCAAAGGCGACAAGGCGGAACTTTACGACAAGGAAGGCATAAAATCGCGCCTTGAAAATTCGGAAAAAACCACGCTTTACGACGCCCTTTTGTCGTCGGTCAACGGGCTGTCGAAACAAAGCGCGAAAGAAATTGCTTTTCTTTCCGAAAACGCCGAAAACCCCGTTGACAAAGCGATTGAAGAAATTACATTTTTTGACGAAATTTTTGGAAAATCCGCATATAAACCGTGTGCTTTGAAAGATTATTCCGATTTTTTTGTAACGCCGTATAAGTCGCAAGGCAACGAAAACGACTTTGTTTTCTTCCCCACGTTAAACGGTGCGGTCAACGCTTGCTTCACCCTTTCGGACAAGTCCCAACGCGAGAAAAATTACTTCAAAGACATTATCGTTTTAACAAAAAGACACCGCGACAAACTCGTTAAAAAAATCGAGATCGCGCGCGAAAAACTTATCGAGTGCGACGATATGGAAAACGTCAGAATTTCGGCGGAACTTCTTGCAAACAATCAATATAAAATCAGCCGCGGCGAGCCGTCCGTTACCGTCGAAAATTACTATGACGATATGCGCCCCCTGACGATAAAACTCGACGTGACGAAAACACCCGCGCAAAACGTGCAGCACCTTTTCAACAAATACAATAAGTTAAAGCGCGCAAAAGAAATTTCCCGCGAACAAATCGAAGAATATTCAAAAGAACTCGACTACGTAAATTCCATTCTCGACGCCCTTTCCCGTGCGGAACTTTCGGACGCCGAAAATATCAAAGACGAACTCGTCGCCCTTAAAATCATCAAAAAACAAGGCGGAAACGGTCGCAAAAAAGTCGTGCAAAAATCCGCGCCGAAGACCTATGAAAAAGACGGATTTACCATTTACGTCGGCACGAACAACGTGCTTAATAACGAGGTAACATTCAAAATCGGCAGGTCGTATGACGTGTGGCTGCATGTCAAAAATCACCACGGAAGTCACGTAATTATCAGAAAAAACAGCGAAAACGACGTTATTCCCGACTCGGTTTTGTCATCTGCTGCGGAAACTGCCGCATACTTTTCAGAGGCGGCGAACTCCGAAAACGTCGCGGTTGACTACACCGAACGCCGCAACGTCCGCCGCATCAAAGACGCCGGGCTCGGCATGGTAAATTACGACGACTACAAAACGATTTTCGTAACCCCGAAAAACAATATCGGAAAATAGTTTCGTCACGTCCTCGCCCGCCGCGCGGGCGTTTTTTTATCTAAAATTTATCATCTCAAAAATATATAAATATTTTCATTTACAATATTTGACACCGAAAATTTGCGGTGTTATAATTCTCGCCGTTCAACAAAGGAAGTCAAAAGAAATGGAAAGAGATTTAACGGTCGGGAAACCGATTACGGCAATATTAAAATACACACTACCCCTTTTCGGCAGTATCATTTTCCAACAACTTTACAACATAGCGGACAGCCTTGTTGCAGGCAGATATATCGGCACGGACGCGCTCGCCGCGGTCGGCAACGGATACGAAATCACGCTTTTGTTCATTGCGGTTGCTTTCGGGTGCAATATCGGCACGTCGGTCATCACTGCAAGGTATTTCGGCAAGAAAGATATCCGCGGCGTGAAAACGACGGTATCGACTGCCCTTATCGTCAGCACCGTAATTGCGGTAATTCTGACGGCGCTGGGGCTGGGGCTTACGAAACCGCTTCTGAATCTCATCAAAACCGACCCCGTGATTTTCACCGATTCGTACGAATACCTGATGATATATCTCGGCGGCTATATTTTCCTTTTGTCGTACAACATCGCGACGGGCATATTTTCGGCACTCGGCGACTCCCTTACCCCGTTTTTGTTTCTTGCGGCGTCGTCGGTCACAAACGTTATCGTCGATATCGTTTTCGTAAAAACCCTTCATATGGGCGTTAAAGGCGTGGCGTGGGCGACGTTCATTTGTCAGGGAGTCAGCGCGATTCTTGCTCTTGCATTTATGTTCGTAAGGCTCAGAAAACTTCCGCACGAAGGCGACGAAAAGATTAAAAAAGTCGATTTCAAGATTCTGAAAGAGATTTCCGTCGTCGCAATCCCCAGCATTTTGCAACAGGCGTTCATATCCGTCGGCAACATTATCATACAAGGATTCATCAATGCGTTCGGCGCGTGGGCGACGGGCGGATACGCCGCGGCAATCAAACTCAACAATATGGCGGTAACGTCGGTTGTCGCGCTTGGCAACGGTATGTCCAACTTTTCGGCGCAAAACATAGGCGCGGGAAAACCCGAACGTATAAAAAAAGGTATTTTCGGCGCAATCGGTATGGGCGCGGTCATTTCGCTTATCTTCACCGGGATTTTCCTTGGATTGTCCGAGCCGTGCATTAAGATTTTCATCACCGACGGCAATGCGGACGCAATCGGGACAGGCGTGAACTTTTTGAAAATCGTAACTCCGTTTTACGTGATAATCGCGGTTAAAATCATCGCGGACGGCACGCTTCGCGGCACGAATCGTATGCTTTCGTTCACGATTGCGACGTTTATCGACCTGCTCCTTCGCGTGGTGTTTTCGGCAATACTCAAAAAACCGATGGGCATTACCGGCATCTGGTGGTCGTGGCCGATCGGCTGGCTTATTGCAACTCCCATATCTTTCGGGCTTTACTTATTCGCCGCGAAAAAGAATTTCGGATTGAAAAAAGAAAATACACCCGCCGAAACCGAATCTTCCAAAACCCCGTCCGAGACCGAGAAAAAAGCCGAGAAAATCGTTTCCGAGAACGCGGCGGAAAGCGTCGCGCCCGAAGACAATAATTTGACGGAATAAGTCAAAAACAACAATTTTTCCCACAAAAAAACCGTCCTTTTGGACGGTTTTTTGATTTTGTCGATTATTTTCCGCTGACTTGCTTTGCGTAGTTGGCGATGTCGACAATCATCGGGATAAGGACGAATGCGTATGCAACCACAACGCTTACCCAATAACAAATTTTAACACCCTTGCCCTTATTCTTGACAAAGCCCACGCTCACAATCGTGAAAACAGTATAAGTCAGAAGACCTACGATGCCTTGAAGGATAACGGGTACGAGTTGATACCAAGACGTAATTTGTTTGTCGTTTGCGATGCCGAGCGCGAAGTTGATAATCATCGTAACCGCGCCGACAACAAGCACGATAAACGCCATAAGCCCCAAGGTTTGTTTGCCGCCGGATACTCTCTCCTCGTCTTCGTTGTCAGTTTTGAACATAAAGTATATCTCCTTAAAATTATTCCGTATTTTTGCGCGACGTCGCGCTACTATTTAATGCTAACTTCTTTTTTCAAGAATGTCAAGTACCGCTTGAAAATAATCGGGTATCGGCGCGGTAAAAGTCATTACATCTTTGGTTTTCGGGTGAGTCAGCACAAGTTTGTACGCATGCAGCAGCTGACCGTTCAGCTTAAACTCGTTACTGCCGCCGTATACCGCGTCGCCGACGACGGGATGATGCATAAATTTTGCGTGCACTCTTATCTGGTGGGTGCGCCCCGTTTTCAGCTCGAACTCGCAAAAAGTGTATCTTGAAAAACGACGTAACACCCTGAAATGAGTTTCGGCGTTCCTGCCGTCATTGACAACCGCCATTTTCTTTCGGTCGGAATGGCTGCGCCCTACGGGCTCGTTTATTGTGCCCGCGTCTTCCTTCACGTTCCCGTCCAGCAGCGCGACGTAATATCTTTTCGCGTCTTTTTTCTGGATTTGCGATTGCAGGTTTTTGTGCGCCTCGTCGTTTTTCGCGACGACGAGAAGCCCCGACGTGTCCTTGTCGAGCCTGTGCACGATGCCCGGACGAACAACGCCGTTTATCGTGCTGAGCGACGACAGATTGTACAAAAGCGCGTTCACGAGAGTGCCGTTTTCACTGCCGCACGCAGGGTGCACGACCATGCCTTGCGGCTTGTTAATGACGGCGATGTCGTCGTCTTCGTAAACTATGTCAAGGGGAATGTTTTCGGGTTCCAGCGAGAGATTTTTCGGCGATGGTAAATTAAAAACGACTTTGTCGTTTTCTTTTAAGGACACGCCCGCTTTTTCGACCTTACCGTTCACGGTTGCGCCGCCCTCTTCGATTATCGTCTTTACGTGGCTTCTCGAAACGCCCGGAAGATTCTTTTGCAAAAACCTATCCAGCCTTTCGCCCTTGTCTTCTTTCGCCGCGACAAATTCAAACGTTTCCATCGTCTTTCAAAGCGGCAACGTCGTCGGACGGCGAATCCGATATTACGTCCTGCCGATTTATCGCGTCGTATGGGTATGCCGGGGGATAAGTCGAGTCCTGTTTTTCCTTTTCTTCCTGACGTTTTTTAAGGTCTTTCGGCATAAAGAAAATCGCGTAAATCGCAAACAGTATCGTGGCAACCGTCAGAAAACTGTCCGCCACGTTGAAAGTCGCGAAGTTCGGCCAGAAGTCGAAAACGATAAAATCTCTGACGTAGCCGAAAACGATGCGGTCGTAAAGATTGCCAAGCCCGCCCGCAAGAATAAGGACAAGCAACGTCCTGAAAACTTTGTTTTCCTTTTTGTTGAAAATCAGATAAAACACCAAAATCGCAAGCCCCACCGCCGTAAACGC
>OGPS01002677.1_pt1 | contig 10822 bp, 10 predicted proteins | sample 1552931 | NCBI WGS metagenome assembly OGPS01 (sample SAMEA2580252, study PRJEB22360) | human gut metagenome | biome: human gut; feature: human-associated habitat; material: faeces | place: Denmark | collected 2008/2010 | reverse complement strand
TATCTGATGAAGTTGACGATTTTGTCAGAGAAATACAAATTGATCCGGAAGCAACTTTTTATGACTTCCATGAAGCAATACTGAAATCAGTAGGGTACGCAAACGACCAGATGACTTCTTTCTTTATCTGCGATGACGACTGGGAAAAAGGAAAAGAAGTAACCTTAGAAGAAATGGACGACAATCCGGAAATAGATAGCTGGGTAATGAAAGACACTGCTATCAGTGAACTGGTAGAAGACGAAAAACAGAAACTGCTATATGTATTCGATTACATAACAGAACGTTGTTTCTTCATCGAACTATCCGAAATTATCACCGGAAAAGATATGAATGGTGCCAAATGTACCAAGAAATCAGGAGATGCTCCTAAACAAACGGTAGATTTTGAAGAAATGACCGCTGCGGGAGGTTCTCTTGATCTGGATGAAAACTTCTATGGAGACCAGGACTTCGACATGGAAGATTTCGATCAGGAAGGATTTGACATAGGTGGTGACACTAGCAGCCCATACGAAGAAGAAAAATTTTAAGTATTAAATATCAAGTATTAGGTATTAATTGCTATGTAGTGTCAGGCAGTTAATACCTAATATTTTTTTAGTCCCGTACGCTTTAATACTTAATATTTCTATACTTAATACTTAAAAATCTATGCCTACTCTCATTGTTCTTATAGGTCCTACAGGTGTGGGGAAAACGGAGTTGAGCCTGCGCTTGGCAGAAACATTTCAGACAAGCATTGTATCTGCCGATTCGAGGCAGCTTTATGCCGAATTAAAAATAGGCACGGCAGCTCCTACTCCCGACCAACTCAAACGTGTCCCCCATCAACTGGTCGGCACGCTCCACCTTACAGATTATTACAGTGCTGCCCAATACGAAACAGAAGCACTGAAAATTCTGGAGAAATTATTCACGCAACGCGAAGTCGTGATTCTCACTGGTGGCTCAATGATGTATGTAGACGCTATCTGTAAGGGAATTGACGATATTCCTACCGTTGATGCGGAAACCCGTCAACTCATGTTACAAAAGTATGAAGAGGAAGGCCTTGAACAACTCTGCGCAGAACTTCGCTTGTTAGACCCGGAATATTACCGGATTGTAGATCTGAAGAATCCCAAGCGGGTAATTCATGCGTTGGAGATTTGCTATATGACCGGACGCACTTATACTTCTTTTCGCACCCAACAAAAAAAACAGCGTCCTTTCCGTATTCTGAAAGTCGGCCTGACTCGTGATCGGGAAGAACTTTATGACCGTATCAACCGCCGGGTAGACCAGATGATGGAGGAAGGATTATTGGAAGAAGTACGTTCCGTACTTCCCTATCGTCACCTCAATTCACTCAATACAGTAGGCTATAAAGAACTGTTCAAATATCTGGACGGAGAATGGGAACTCTCCTTTGCTATAGACAAAATCAAGCAAAACTCCCGCATTTATTCGCGTAAACAGATGACCTGGTTCAAAAGAGATGAAGAAATAAAATGGTTCCACCCGGAACAAGAAACGGAGATACTAGCGTACCTCCGTCAATCTTTATAACATTATATTTTGACAATATTTAGAAACAGAAGACATCTAAAATCTACTGCTATTCTTCAGATGCAGTTACTTTTATTGTTGAAGTCACTGTATCATTAATAGCACGAATAGAAATTTGACGGGCTTGATATTCTTCTTTCACTAATAGATTTACTTCAATCACTCCATTCTTTCCCTTATCACCATAAGCAGCCAATGCAGTCTTATCTTTTAATACAGATATACTCCTAATACGATCAGGAGAAATATTCGCTAAAGGATCATCACCAGTAGCCTCTTTGCCATCAATTATAACCAAAGGTTTTCCTTCGCCGGAAATTCCTTGTACCGAAATAGCCACCTTCTTTTTCCCGGATGTTAAGACAGAATCTTTTTTTTCTGTACGATAACCTACCACTACTACCTTATTCTTGGTAGTATCAACAAGCTCCTTAACAACATTTTCTTCACTCTTTGTTTCTACAATTTCCGCCAAATCATTAACTTTGACTGCAGAAATCTCTTCCACTTTTTCAGAGATTTCAGGACGGGCAAAAGCAGTTACTGCAATAGCTGCCAACGGAAGTACATACAAGTACTTCAACCGTGCCCACGGATTCGATTTTTCTTTTAACATCATAGTGATACGTTTTTTAAGTTTACTGTGATTAAAGCTGTTGGCCATAGAGTAGAGCCTTGTGCCAACGGCTTTTTTTATTAATAATAGTTGATATTCTTTCGCGTTTACACCCTCATTAATGACGGTCTCGTCCGCTTCATATTCGTGAACGTTCTGCAACTCCTGTTTCAACAACCATGCACTAGGATTGAACCATTGGAAAAAGATGCAAATATCCGCCACCAATAAATCTACTGAATGACGATGGTGAATATGAGCCATTTCATGAATAAGGATTTCCCTCCCGTTTTCCTCCAGGTCTTTTCGGCTGATAACAATATACTTCATCCAACTGAACGGAGCTATCTCCTGATTGTGCACCACAAGTGTAACCCCTTTCTCCAACTTCTCATGTTTGCCGGAATGTATCAACCGGAAGAGACAAATCAAAGAATAGATATTGCGACAGGCAAGAAACAGAATACCCGCCAGATAGACCAGCAGAACCACCTGTACCCAAGATATAGCCGACGTCTCCTGCACTGCACCGACATTGGCAGGAGTAGCCTCCAACTCTGCCATCAATAGCAATTGTTCAATGGAAAGCACAGCCTGCTGCACTTCAACCTGATGCCGGGTAGTTACTTCGATACAAGGAATGAGTAATGAAAAGAACAACACTCCCAATAAAGCCATACGATTGAAACGATGAAAGGTTTCCTTGCTAAGTAATAACCGGAAAAACAGGTAAAACAGAACAAGACAAACAGATGATTTTAATATATAAATGAAGAAAACTCCCATAGCATAGATTTTCGTTTAATAGATTAGTGTTTTTTGTCAGCCTGTTCCACTTCCTCGATGAGCTGTTTCAATTCATCCAAGGAAATATCTTCCTCTTTAACTAAAGAAGAAACGGCATTCAGGTAAGAATTATTAAAATACTTACTAATCACATTCCGCAGCGTTCCTTTACGAAACTCTTCTTCACTGACTACGGGATAATATTGATAGGTATTTCCGAAAGTATAATGAGCTAGAAAACCTTTTTCTTCCAACCCACGCACAATCGTAGATAATGTATTGAAATGTGGCTTGGGATCTTCATAGAAAGCCAACATTTCCTTCACGAACAAGGGACCTTTTTCCCAGAAAAAGCCCATGATTTCTTCTTCTTTTGCTGTTAATCCTTTCATATCTGCAACTTTGTTTGCTGCAAATAACGAAAAGTTTTAGTTCATAAACTAATTTATCTAGTTAAAGTAAACTAAAGGTTATAGTTAAGACGAAGAATCTACTATTAAACACCTGTGAAACAGTTTTATTACATCTCTTTTAGCTCCACAGTTTATTGACAATAAAGTTGCCGATAAAGAACAAGTCGCCCATAAAAATAATGCTGAATACCAGAAAAGTGAAACAAGTACTCCACCGGGCTCCTCCCTCCTCTTCGCCACGTTTGATACGAAGCAGGGAACTATGTAAACAATCACCTGCTATGAATAGTACAAACAAACTCGGTATCAAGTCACCCCATGACACCAACCACAGATTATCACCCTTCCCCATCAGGAACGTCAATGCCACGGCCAATAAGAAGACAGAAGCATATTGCAAGTCTTTTCTTTTTGAATTCATAGTGGTAATGTTTAAAGTCCTTTTCACAAAGATATTGAATCTCACCCAATAATCCTTATCAAATCTATATAAAAATCGGTCAGGCTTTGTTGAATCTAAGTTTATTGTTACTTTTGCAAGTACGAATTAAAACCAAAACCGATTATAAACGCAGATGAAAAAGATCAGCATCACTTTATTACTCTGCCTTCTCTGTCTGACCGGAATGGCACAAGGACAAAAGGCACTCGATTTAAAAGATATTACTTCCGGACGTTTCCGCCCGGAAAATATTCAGGGAGTAATCCCTATGCCTGATGGCGAACACTACACACAGATGAACGCTGACGGCACGCAAATCATTAAATACTCTTTCAAGACAGGCGAGAAAGTAGAAGTGATTTTCGATGTAAATACCACACGCGAATGTGACTTCAAGAACTTCGACAGTTACCAATTCTCGCCCGACGGTCAGAAATTGCTGATTGCTACTAAAACAACACCTATTTACAGGCATTCATACACAGCTGTACATTACATTTACCCTTTGAAACGAAATGATAAGGGCGTTACGACAAACAACATTATTGAACGGCTGTCTGACGGTGGACCTCAACAGGTCCCCGTCTTTTCTCCGGACGGTACCATGATTGCATTTGTACGCAACAATAACATATTTCTTGTTAAGTTGCTTTACGGCAACAGCGAAAGCCAGGTCACAGAAGATGGCAAACAGAATTCGGTAATCAACGGTATTCCTGACTGGGTGTATGAAGAAGAGTTCGGCTTCGACCGTGCTTTGGAATTCAGCGCCGACAATACGCTGATTGCTTTTATCCGTTTCGACGAGTCGGAAGTTCCCTCCTATTCTTTCCCGGTATTTGCCGGACAAGCACCCCGCATTGATGCTTTAAAAGATTATCCGGGCGAATATACATACAAGTATCCGAAAGCCGGATATCCGAATTCGAAAGTAGAGGTACGCACGTATGACATCAAATCACATGTCACCCGTACAATGAAACTCCCATTGGATGCAGACGGATATATTCCGCGTATCCGTTTCACAAAGGATGCCAATAAACTGGCTATCATGACATTGAACCGCCATCAAGACCGTTTTGATCTTTACTTTGCCGATCCTCGTTCCACACTTTGCAAACTTATACTTCGTGATGAGTCTCCTTATTATATCAAGGAGAATATTTTCGATAATATCCAGTTCTATCCGGAATATTTCAGTCTACTTAGCGAACGTGACGGTTACAGTCACCTCTATTGGTATAGCATGGGGGGTAATCTGATTAAAAAAGTTACTAACGGTAAGTTTGAGGTGAAAGATTTTCTGGGATATGATGAAGAAGACGGTTCTTTCTATTACACCAGCAATGAAGAAAGCCCTCTGCGCAAAGCTGTCTATAAAATAGACAAGAAGGGCAAGAAGCTCAAACTATCCCAACAAGTAGGAACCAATACACCGCTCTTCAGCAAATCGATGAAGTATTACATGAACAAGTTCTCCAACTTGAATACTCCGATGCTGGTTACACTGAATGATAATTCGGGCAAAACACTCAAAACGCTTATTACCAATGACGGATTGAAACAAACATTGTCCGGATATGCTGTGCCACAAAAAGAATTCTTCACTTTCCAAACCACAGATGGCGTGAAGTTGAACGGCTGGATGATGAAACCGGTTAATTTTTCCGCATCTAAAAAATATCCGGTACTGATGTATCAATATAGCGGTCCGGGCTCTCAACAGGTATTGGATACCTGGGGAATCAGTTGGGAGACATACATGGCAAGCCTCGGTTATATCGTGGTATGCGTGGACGGTCGCGGCACAGGAGGTCGTGGAGAAGCTTTTGAGAAATGCACTTATCTGAAAATCGGAGTCAAAGAAGCCAAAGATCAGGTAGAGACTGCCTTGTATCTCGGCAAACAACCATACGTGGATAAAGATCGCATCGGTATCTGGGGCTGGAGCTACGGCGGCTACATGACTCTTATGAGCATGAGCGAAGGAACGCCTGTATTCAAAGCAGGAGTAGCAGTGGCCGCACCCACCGACTGGCGTTTCTATGATACGATTTACACCGAACGCTTCATGCGTACTCCGAAAGAGAACGCGGAAGGATATAAGGAATCATCAGCCTTCACCCGCGCTGACAAACTACATGGAAACTTGTTGTTGGTGCATGGCATGGCAGACGATAATGTGCACTTCCAAAATTGTGCGGAATATGCCGAACAGTTGGTTCAGCTTGGAAAACAATTTGATATGCAAGTGTATACAAACCGCAATCATGGAATATATGGTGGCAATACCCGCCAACACCTATACACACGGTTGACCAACTTTTTCTTGAACAATTTATAATGACGGACAGAGTACGTAAGCCCGAATGGCTGAAAATTAATATCGGTGCCAACGAACGATACACCGAAACCAAACGGATTGTCGACTCCCACTGCTTGCATACTATATGCAGCAGTGGGCGTTGCCCTAATATGGGAGAATGCTGGGGAAAAGGAACTGCTACCTTTATGATCGGTGGTGACATCTGCACGCGCAGTTGCAAATTCTGCAACACGCAAACCGGGCGCCCGCACCCGCTAGATGCAAACGAACCTACCCATGTAGCAGAATCCATCGCACTGATGAAACTGGATCATGCTGTCATCACATCCGTAGACAGAGATGATCTACCGGATTTGGGAGCAGCACATTGGGCTCGTACCATTCAGGAAATAAAACGGCTGAATCCACAAACAACAATCGAAGTGCTCATTCCTGATTTTCAAGGCAAGATGGAGTTGTTAGATTTGGTAATCGAAGCCCGCCCCGACATTATTTCACACAATATGGAAACCGTACGCCGCATTAGTCCGCTAGTGCGCAGCGCGGCAAATTATGATACAAGTTTGCAAGTCATCAGACACATTTCCGAGAAGGGAGTTAAGTCTAAAAGCGGTATTATGGTCGGACTGGGTGAGACCCCGGAAGAAGTTGAAACATTGATGGATGATCTGCTAGCAACCGGTTGCCAGATTCTTACCATAGGCCAATACCTTCAACCGAGTCACCGGCATTATCCCGTTGCAGCATACATCACTCCGCAGCAATTTGCAGAATATAAAACTGTAGGTTTAGAGAAAGGATTCAACATCGTAGAAAGCGCTCCCCTTGTTCGTTCCTCCTACCATGCAGAGAAACATATTCGTTAGCAAACAAAACATATCCCCTATTTGTTTTATTGATAGAACCGACAAATAAACATAAATATAGAGATGGCTCATAAAGGAACACTTTCTTCCGCATTTAACATGTCGCTGGGTTTTATCCCCGTTATTATTTCCATTTTATTGTGTGAACTTATAACGCAAGACACGGCTATTTACATCGGTACAGGCATAGGTATTATAGGTATATACCTTTCTTATCGACGTAAAGGATTGTTAATTCCTAATTTTATCCTCTATATAGCGACCGGAGTGTTAGCACTATTATCCATAGCAGCTCTCATTCCTGGTGATTACGTTCCACCCGGTGCGCTTCCACTTACGCTGGAAGTCAGTATTCTCATTCCGATGCTAAGTCTTTATATGCATAAGAAAAGGTTTATCAACCACTTCTTAAAACAGATAGGTTCTTGCAACAAACGTTTATATGCGCAGGGAGCAGAAGCAGCCGTTGTATCTGCCCGCATTGCCTTGATCTTCGGTATATTGCATTTATTATAATCAGCATTACCGTCATTTTCCAAAACCCACTAAGTAAGACAAGTCTGTTTGTACTCTATAAAGTGTTACCTCCTACTGTCTTTCTGATGAGTATCCTGTTCAATCAGATCGCCATCCGTTTCTTCAATCATTTAATGTCACACACGGAATATGTTCCTATTGTGAATACCAAAGGAGACGTGATCGGGAAAACACCTGCAATAGAAGCTGTTAATTACAAAAACGCATACATCAATCCGGTGATAAGAATTGCCATATCCACTCACGGAATGTTATTCCTTTGCGACAGGCCATCAACAGCCATTCTGGATAGAGGAAAAGTAGATATTCCCATGGAATGTTATCTTCGCTACGGAGAATCTCTGGAAGCAGGCGCCACTCGTTTAATCAACAATGCTTTTCCTCATGAAAAAGGTATCAAACCTGAATTCAACATCGTTTATCACTTCGAGAATGAAGTGACCAACCGTCTTATCTATCTATTCATTGTCGATATCAAAGATGATTCCATCCTTTGTACCCCCCGCTTTAAAAACAGTAAGCTGTGGAATTTCAAACAGATAGAGGAAAACTTAGGAAAAGGCTTCTTCAGCAGCTGCTTCGAAGATGAATATGAACACCTGAAAGGCGTTATTTATATAAGAGAAAAATACAGGGAATCTTAGATAAATCGGGCACGTGTCCTTTCCAGTCCTTCACTGTACGCGTCTGTATATATTCTCCTTCACAAGTAATATTGGCAGCGATACAGAGCTTTGTTTGAGGACGGCAATTCAACAAAATATCCTCTACCATCTTATGATTCCGGTAAGGCGTCTCAATGAAAAGTTGCGTCTGATTTTCAGCATACACACGCTGCTCCAGTGCTTTTAGTTTCTTGGCACGTTCTCCCGGTTCAATCGGCAGATAACCGTGAAACGCAAAACTCTGCCCGTTAAAGCCGGAAGCCATCACGGAAAGGATAATGGAAGAAGGTCCGACCAAAGGAACCACTTTCAGCTTTTTACGTTGTGCGATAGCAACCACATCCGCTCCCGGGTCAGCTACTGCCGGACAACCTGCTTCGGAGATAACCCCCATTGAAGCTCCACCCACCAAAGGTTGCAGATAACCGGAAATATCATCAGGAGAAGTATGCTTGTTCAACGGGTAAAATGTCAATGCATCAATATCAATCTCCCGGTCCACCTTTTTCAGGAAACGCCGGGCAGAACGAACATCTTCGACTATAAAATACCGGATACCAGAAATGATCTCCTTATTATAAGAAGGCAAAACCTTTTCAATAGACGTATCACCTAACGTCACGGGCAACAAATAGAGGGCAGTTTCCACTTTTTAAATTGAGAATTAAGAGACTATACTTTAATATTAAAAATCAAATAAGGTTTTGAGCGAAGCTAATTAAGAATTGAAAATGCAACAGTTTAGGAAGCCAGATAGTTGGATTCACTTAACATCACATGATAATCAGTAAATTCCAGGAGATCTTTCAGTTTCATGTCCTTATGCTTTTTCATATAAGAAGCGATGATTCTTGCTCCCATCCATGTCCCAATCAATGCCGGAGCTTGAGCACCCAACATATCGACAGCAGAAGCAGGCTTCATATAATAGCGGATCACCATCGGGTCTCGTGCATGCAGATGATCGTTGGTACAGATATAATTCCATATCTCCTTTTCATTCTCCTTACACCAGTCGTTTTCCTCCTTAGAATATCCCATCGCTTCGCCGATATCACTATATCCTAATAAGTTCTGCACGACGTAATTGATTTTTCCGGAGTGCATCATCAAGTCAATCAAACAAGTACCCTCATGATAGTTCATTCCGTAACGGCTCAAAAGATAAAAAGCAAAACAATCCGGCACAATCCGTTCCGGACGCATCGAGCGACATTGATAATCGTAATAAAAACGCTTATAAAGAGGATAATCTTCCCCCATATATTTATCAAGACTGATCCCTAATAAAGAATCCACCAAAATAATAGATTCGTTGAAGGCAGACACTTGCGAATAGATAAAGGGCACTTTCGTATCAGGCACTTCCTTCTTCAGTTTCCGGAATCCTTTGTTAAGTCCTTTTTCCACCTCATCCAGATTAGGATACTTTGCTTCTACGTCGCTAAGCAAACGGACTAAAGTCGTATCCGAATAGAATTTCTGCAGACGTTGCGAAATGGTATCATCTTTCACCGTACCGATAGACAATACATCCTCAATCAGGATTTTCGTCGGCATACGATAGTCCATCGTCAACTTCTGCATAGCAGAAAAGCTGTTGGAGCGAACGTATTCGCTCAACAGCTTATCATATCTTAGAACAGAAATCTCCTCTTCCTTCTGCTCCGTACCCTTTCCCGTGCTTATCCCGCAGGAGGCGAAAAGCATACTAATTAAAATAATAAGAAGAGAGATCCGTAGTTTCATAATCTTTTATCCGTAAATGATGTTACCATTTTCGTCCATATACTCATCGAGTCCTTTCTCGTAAGTAGCCATGGCACGAAGACTCATACCTACACTGGAGAATCCACCGTCATGGAATAAGTTCTGCATAGTTACCTTACGGGTAAGATCGGAGAACATCGCGATACAATAATCGGCACATTCGTCAGCCGTAGCATTTCCGAGAGGAGACATACGGTTGGAGAAATCAAACAGTTTATCCATACCCTTCACGCCCGAACCGGCAGTAGTAAATGTAGGAGACTGCGAGATAGTGTTCACACGTACGCTATGTTCGCGTCCGTAGATGTAACCAAAGCTACGTGCAATAGATTCCAGCAATGCCTTTGCATCTGCCATATCATTGTAGCCGTAGAAAGTACGCTGCGCGGCCACATAGCTCAAAGCAACGATAGAACCGTAATCTGCAATAGCGTTCAATTTCTTGGCCGACTGAATCATTTTATGGAATGAAACAGCTGAAATATCCAATGTCTTATCCAACATTCCATAGTCAAGGTCATCGTAAGTACGTTTTTTGCGCACGTTGGGAGACATACCGATAGAGTGGAGTACAAAATCAATTTGTCCACCCAGTATATCCATGGAGGTCTTGAATACATTTTGCAAATCTTCTACGCTGGTGGCATCTGCCGGAATAACCTGGCAATTTAATTTCTGGCCCAAAGCGTCGACTTCTCCCATACGGATAGCCATCGGAGTATTTGATAATGTAATAGTTGCACCTTCTTCTACGGCACGCTCTGCTACTTTCCAGGCAATAGACTGATCGTTCAAAGCACCGAAGATAATACCTCTTTTTCCTTTCAACAAGTTATAACTCATATCTTTT
>OGPS01002676.1_pt1 | contig 10823 bp, 7 predicted proteins | sample 1552931 | NCBI WGS metagenome assembly OGPS01 (sample SAMEA2580252, study PRJEB22360) | human gut metagenome | biome: human gut; feature: human-associated habitat; material: faeces | place: Denmark | collected 2008/2010 | reverse complement strand
TATCCGATTCATAACATGTCAACGGGAAAATACCTATACATATCCATATAAAAAACAATACTAAAACAATAGGATAACTATTACGGGACACAAATTTCCAAAAAGAATCGAAGAAATATTTCCAATTACTATAAACCGACATAACTATATTATAAATTTAATAATTATAGCCCTATTTTTATATTAAACAAATATACAAATCTCGTTATAATAATGGAAATAAATAGTGCTATTTTTTTACCACCACGGCTACTACAAGGAAAAATGAAGCGACAAAGCACTATTAAACAATATCTTATCCTAACACAAACTTTTCAAAGGAACGATAACGCAATTACCCGGCAGAAAGCTAATACAATAAATAATATTTAAATACAATATTTTAGAATAAATAAGCTCTAAAATTCAAAAAAGTAGTATACCTTTGTTTTTATTAAAATTAATTCAGTTTTATCACAAGATCTTACTAATATTAAAACACATGAAAAAGAACCTCTCGCTCTTCATTTTTATAGTGATAGGAATTTTCTCCGTCACAGCCGCCGCTCCCAACTGGGGCGTAGCCGACACATTGGAACACTACGAAATAGGCCCCGGTATAGAGTACATCAAAATCAGATACGAATCGGTTCCCCTCACACTGTGGGCGACCACTATCGACATGACCAATCCTTACAATATAATTGAACAAGTACAGTCGAACAACTCCGTTCCTGATTTAAAACGGGAATTGGTACAAGACATGTCAAAGCGGCTAACCACCCCGGGGCATAAAATATGCGCGGCCTTCAATCATGACTTTTTCAGCTACGACGAAGGCGTCTGTATCGGACTAAACATTAGTAACGGTGTTATTTCTATGCCAGCAGGTAGCGGAAGATCGACATTTGCTATTACCCAAGATAAAACGGCATCGGTCTTTTTTCCCGTTCCAGAGTGCAAAGCAATTTCGGCATCGGGTGACGAAGTGACAATCGACCATTTCAACTGGGGCGCAGAAACAATCCGCAACGGAGATTGCGTCCTGTTCACAAATATGAACTCGCTCAATCTGGATGCCGAGGGAAGATACATAAAAATACGCCCCCGATCCAATTGGATCGTGAATGGAACTCCCACGGTATGTGATGTACTCGAAGTCTCGGATTTACCCCTACAAACTTCCGACACCGATTTTGTTCTATATCTCCGTAATACAAAACTGAATTCACTCCCCGATATAAAAGTGGGCGAAGAAATAACCATCTCGCAAAAATTAGTTGCCGGAAAATTCGGAACACCACCAGACAATATCTTACAAGCATTCCACGGATACCCCAGCATAGCCTATGAAGGAAAACTCCACGACGGAGAATATAATGACTTTGAAAACGGACGGGAATATGAAACTTCTTGTCGCACAATGGCAGGCATGTCACAAGATGGAAAAACCGTCTATTTCGTAGCTACAGAATTATCGGAAAATAGTGCTGGTATCAACTGTATCGACATCGCTAATTGGATGTTGGCTCATGGAGCCTGGAATGTAGTCAATTTCGATAGCGGTGGCTCCACCGCCATTGTCGTCGACCACACCATGCTGAACCTTCCGGGAAGAGGATCTTTACGCCCGGTTATGGACGGAGTTCTCCTTGTTTCAACTGCTCCCGAAGACAATGGCGTGGCCCATTATTCATTCTCAAAAACACAATTAAATGTACCGATAATTTCCCTTGCACCCCTCACCTTAATTTCTCAAAATAAATACAAAGATGTGATCGAACGCAACGTAGAAGTAGAAGGTTTCGCATTCCGATGTGAACCGGCCGAATTGGGTTGGGTAGACAAAGAAGCTGTTTTCCACGCCGGAGAAACGGTCATGTCTGGCAAAATTATAGCCGAGAAAAACGGAATCACGGCCGAACTTTCCATTTCGACCCGGCCGGTACAAGACATACATATAGCAGCCGATGAAATTCTCATAGACAGTATACGTCCCTACCGAATCAATTTAGAAGGAAACATCAACGGTCAAGTATATACGCTCGACCCGGCCGCTTTCGCATGGACCTCGTCCAATCCATCTTGTTGCCGTATAGAAAACGGTATCTTAAAAGGAATAGGAAACGGAGAAACGTCGCTCGTCGGGACACTCGACACAATTACCGTCGGCTTAAAGGTTACCGTCGAAGTAACTCCGGAGACTCTTGTACACGAAAATTTCTCCGATCTATCAGACTTCCCACTATCCTCGACCGTATCTAACACGCTCTCAATTTCTCACGAAGAATTACCGACCGGCTGGCCAGATGGAGCCGTATTGCAGTTCGATCAAAAAACAGGAAGAAACCCTTATGTAGAAATGGGTAAAAGTTATCGTCTATATAGTTTGCCCGACTCAATCTCCCTACAACTGAATTTGTCGAAAGAAGCACTGGCAGCCATCAAACATATCCGTTTCGATTTCACGCATAAAAACGGAAAGAGCTACTGGCAACCCGAATATATTCCATCGGACACGGGCGATCAAACCATCGTATGGGCTTTCTCCAAAAACGGCATAGCTTTTCCCACTGAGGATTTTCCTCTCACATTAGATAGAATACGGTTCGTGCTAAATCCGGGCAGCCGTTCTGAAATCACGATTCCCCTGCGGGAACTCAAAGCCTACTATCCAGTCAAAGCAAGTTCTGCGATAAATAATGTGCATATCGAAAATAACTTTGCATGGATCACTACCGAAGGAGAACTTCGCCTCCACTATAATTTGCAACAAACCGGTAGTGCCGATATTTCTATTTGGACCACCGCAGGACAGCAAATTTCCGAATATATCTCCAACCGAGAACTCCCGGGAACTTATACCTATAATATCCCAGACCGATTCCTTTCTCCCGGAATATATATATTGACAATCCGAGCAAACGAAAAAAAACAAAGTCTAAAATTCAGGGTAAAATAAGATTGTTTTTTATCGATAAGGGATATTTCCAATGGAAATATCCCTTATCATTTATCTCAATGAAATAAAATTTTAATTCATAATAAATCTACTCACAAACGAGAAACAGGTTCAAAATCAATAATAAAGGAACTTTTCCCTTTAAACAATAAACCACAAGAGCAAATTTAGAACGGGTTATTAGGCTCGGCAAAATCGTAAAATGTTCCATAATTACCACGACGAGGAGCCCCCGGCATATCCGGATAAAAATTAGGACATTCCTCCACCTTAGCCTTCAATTTAGCATAAATGGTCTTAATTTCGTTACTACACGTATCTATATCAATAGGATGCTCTTCCATAAAATCTGTTTTTGTATTATAGAACCGGCCATCCCAATAATATTTCCACTCAGTGGTGCGTGCAGCACGAGACGCATAAGGAGCCGCAGCCACAGGCCATAATGGATTATAGTGCATCAAAGAAATTTCCTTTTCAAGAGGTTTTTCTCCAACGATTTCCGGGAAAAGACTCACCCCATCTAAACCATATTCTTCTGGTACTGCTATACGCATGGCATCGGCAAAAGTCGGAAAAAAATCAGTAAAATCGACCAATCGCTGGCTCGCCCTCGGCTCTAATTTATCTCCCCAGCATATAATCAACGGGACAGAAGTACCTATACCCCGAGGGTCTCCTTTACCGCCTCGACGCAAAGTACCATCGGCCATTTGTGAAACAATACGCGTAGAAGTCCCATTATCGGACGTAAAGATAAATATCGTATTTTCCCACTGTCCATTACGTTTCAACCGATCGATCATGCGCCCCACTTTCTTATCAAGATAAGCTACCATATCTTTGAAATTAGCCGTATCTTTCTGAAAACGACCTGCAAAATCCAAATCCCAACTCTCTGAATCGGGGGTAGGCGTGTGCGGCGTATGGACTAAGGGAGTAGAGTAATAAAGCAAAAATGGTTTATCTGAATCTTTCTGTTTATCCAAAAATTCAAAAGCGGCCGATTCGAAACCATCAGGGCCATAAATCGAATACTCATAATGACCGTGATTATCCATCATACAATTGGCATAACGATCTGTACCAGTCGGACCATTGAATTCTTTATATACTTCAAGTTGAAACAAACACCACTCGTCCCACCCCAACCGGGTCGGCATCTCACGTGAACGCCCCAACTGCCATTTACCAAACATACCAGTCGTATAACCAGCCTGCTGTGCCAACTGCGAGAAAGTAGGCTCATCGTCGTTCATATAGCCAAAACAAACATAATTTTTATCGTTATACAATCCAGTCATAAGCTGTACACGAGAAGGAGAACTAAGAGGTTGGGCATGCATATTCGGGAAAAACAACGACTTTTCAGCCAAAGAATCGATAATGTGTGTATCATACGACACACCACCCATACAGCCGAAACACTCGGCCCCGATATCATCGGCTAAAAACAAAACAATATTGGGACGTACCCCATTTTCAATCGAACCATTTTTGTCGGTACAACCACTACCGACAAGTGAAAGCATCGAAAGCCCTGTGATTTGAAGTTTTCTTGAATTGATCATAATAGTTTTGATATAAGATTAAGATTTCCACAAAGATAAAGTTTTTTTTACACTTCATCGTTTTACACTAAAAATATCTTATCCTCATACACATCTATTTATCCCTCCCGAGATAACCGATAACAAAACCGGTGACGCTCGAAACAAATATCGAGAATTCCAAATCGTACAAACCGAGCAATATACTCTATCGCCAACCGATAAGAAATATGAGCCAACCGACTATATTTACTAACTGTTATTTCTTGATGTTCCGCCAAATAATCAAGTAACAATTGTTCTCGTTCGGTATATTTCACAAGAGTTCCCCGAGCGCTATTTTTCTGTCGCCACACAGCCAAATGCACAGGTGTTGCCAATATATTCTCGTCGGCAATCCGCACATAAGCTAAATACTTCCCGGTTTCGTCCTGCACTTGCACGGGCTTTTGTTCGGCTTTCGGAATCTCTGCAACAAGCACCGTTTTGCCGTCCACTTCATACGTCTGCACACCTATTTCCACATTAGGCCGGCAATAAAGTTTGGCAGCAGCCTCTATCATATAAATCTCTTCTTCCGAACGCACCCCGGCTATTCGACCGTTATCCTTCACACCTATCAATAAACGTCCTCCGTCCGTATTGGAAAAAGCAGACAAGGAACGGGCTATTTTTCGAGCATCGGAAATCTCGAATTTAAAATCCTGCTGCTGGTGTTCTCCTTCTGCGATAAGTTGTTGTAAATACACCTTGTCGGAATTCGGTCTCATGGTTTACTCTATTTTTTCATTAACTGTTGCAACCGATAACGAAATCGTAGCCAAAATAGAAATCCGGCCGTAAACAGCCCCGCAGGAAATGCGACCCACACGCCTACGACACCTCCGCCCCATGTAAACCCACACAAATAGCCCACAGGCAAAGCAACTATAAAATACGAGAAAAAGGCAATCCACATCATGGGCTTGACATCGGTCGTTCCTCTCAAAGCATTGGCAAAAGTAATCTGCAAAGCATCTCCGAACTGATAAACAATCAGCGAAAATATCAACGAAGAAACAACTATCATAACTTCATGGTCTTCTGTAAAGCTATATATAATGGGAGTCCTCGCCAAATAGAAGAATAAACTGGCAACAATGGCAAGCGATAAAATAATTCCCATTCCCGAATTTACAGCTCTACGCAAATTGGGGAAATCCTTCTGCCCCATAAAATGGCTGACCCGCACAGCCAAAGCAGCACCCATACCATAATATACCATAAACCCGATAGTACTGACCGAAATCATTATCTGATGGGCCGCCAACGGAATGCTGCCCAGCCACCCTACCATAATAGCGCTCAACGAAAAAGCCGCAGTTTCCATACCCATTTGCAAAGCGATAGGCCACCCCAAAGCATTAAGTTGCATAAAATCATTACGATTGAATCGAGAGCGTAAAATCGCCTCCCTATATACTTTATACCGTCGCGCAACAGCAACGACCCCGATAAAGACCAACAGCATGACAATACGCGAGACCAATGTGCTCACACCCGCCCCGAACAAGCCCCATTCGGGGAATCCGAAACTTCCGTAAATCAACAAATAATTCCCGAAAATATTCAATGCGTTTCCACCCAATAAAATCCACATCGGTGTACGAGTATCGGTCAACCCTTCCGCAAACTGCCGGAAGCCGTTAAACAGCATGATAAACAATAAAGAAATCAGTTGCAAAACAAAATACGGACGTATGTGAGGCAACAATTCCTCTGGCTGTCCCAACTTATCGACAAAGCAATAGACCGTATACATTACAGCAGTCAACAATACTGCAACCGATGCATTAGCAGCCAAAGCATTACGAAATACTCGTCCTATCCCTTGTGTGTTTCCCCCACCCTGCAACATACCGATTAGAGGAGTCAATCCATAAGAAAAACCGGTCGCAAAGATGATTGCCAGATTGAATACATTATTCACGAACGCAGCCGCAGCCACTCCTCCGTACTATGATGCCCGATCATTATCGTATCGGCCAAACCCAATATAATCATACCCAACTGTCCTACGACAATCGGTAAACCTAGTCTTAACAAAGAACTAACCTGCTGTTTATAAGGGAGTAATTGCATTGAGCTCATATCATACAATCTTACAAAAATTAAATGAAGTGCAAAGATAATGCAAGGCAAGAGAAAGACAAAGTGAACTTGTTTACTTTTCTTTCTCTTGCCTTGCATTGCCAATCTTGGGCTTTTGTCAATCGCTCATGTAAATCGAATACAGAAACAACTTCTATTCATTTCCCAGAATGAAAATCGGTATCTATCCGACAAATAGATAGATACCGATTGATAGAAAGTTGTCATAACTGGATTATGCTTAACTGACTTGAATACCGACTTTCCGGTTCAAAGTCCCCTACAAACTCACTTTATAACAATGATCATTTATATATACAAGGTAAAATCCGTGTATCGGTAAATCCAGTTCATGTTTGCCTATTGTAATTTGTCTACTAAGTATCAACTTACCCTCGATAGTATATATTCGGACAAGAGCATCTCGGGCAACCCCTACATATAAGATTCCGTTATGAGCATAAACTTTATCAGAATCTATACCATCAACATTTTCGATGGAGGAAGAGAGTCGTACGATTTGAGGTTCTGAATACTCCGAATATACGTTGGGTCCCCAAATTCCTTCTTCATCTAACGAATAGGACCAAGAAGCTACAGAATAAAGATATTCATCGCTTTCAGAACCCGTAAGGTCGGTAAAGGTGTACGAGGTGTTATCGATACCTTCCACTTCGAACGATGCCAATGCAGAAGTATAACTCTCTCCGGCTCTTAGAATTTGCTTTACGAAAATATCATCGATAAACATTTTATCCGTTCCCGAGAAAGTAACGGTAAAATGAGTTTGAGCCGACCCATTAGTAAAATCTACGGAAAAAGAATGCTCTCCCACGGTTTTCATCAGATACTCGCGATGTTCTTTTTCACCTTCACAATAACTATCCACATAGACAGTATCGCCAGCATGAATCGCATACACATTCAGTTGCACCGTGTATTTGCCATCGTTACGAGACAAATCAAATTCGGGAGACGTGATTTTTCCTTCCTCAAAATCACGGTAGTAATTATCGATACCTATCATTCCTTTAACCGTACAACCCATATTGACACCCCAACCGGGCACTTTGCTATATTTATTAAGGTCATAATCATAAAAGTAACCGGGCCATTCAAATGTTCCCTCCGTGATCGTTTCTAAATCCTCGTGCACCAGCGTGTATTCTTCATCGGATCGGGCTGTATGTTTCAAAAAGTGGCGCACGGCATATCCCATTGCACGCTCAACAGGATACCATCGAGCAGTATATCCTGTATCGCTTATATCGGTCGGATCGGCCAATTCGGGCACTGGCATAGTACGAATGGGGATATACACTTGTACCTCGTTCGATTCTACAGAAGTGTATTTTTCATTCTTGGCTTTTACCGTGAAGAAATAAGTTTTTCCTTTTTCCATACCGGTAACTTGACATTCACATTCCGTCGTTTCGATATTCTCTGCAATATATACACGTTGCGTTTTCTCTTCATCGGCATAATAATAAGCAGACGTAAGATAAGAGGTCGCCGACCACACTGCATCCCATCGAGCGGTAAAATGCTCGAATGTCACATCTTTGGGTGAGATCGCGTGGGGTGAACAAATATCGTACACGTCTTGTATGATTTCAATATCGTCTATCAGCCACGAATCGTTGTATGCCCCGATTTGTACATAGGCCAAGCGACTCCCCATACCGAAATTGTGCCGAAAAGGGACTTCGATCGTTTGCCATTGGTCGGTAATGGTGCGTTTCTCACTCGTATAGTAGTTGCTACTGTATTGATCTTGCAAATAAAGGATAAGCGAGTCCTTCGTTTGGGCAATCGAACGTGCTCGGAATCGAAGTATAAAGTTACCATCGTCCAAACGCACATCGGTATACGGCGTTTGAATCCACCCTTGTGTCTCCCCATATGTATAGTCATCATAAGAGAGTACAGCGCAAACTCCTCCGGCTTGATGAATACCTCGTCCTTTCCACTGTATACCGTGCGTGAACTCCATAGGAATCATTGCATTTCCTGTCGAAAGTTCACTCTCGGCAGGCGTGGATTCGGTTCCTTCGGTAAAAGCCGAAAAATCTTCCGATAAAATAGCAAGTTGCTCGCCACGAGCAGCATAAGCCGAAACAATGTTGACACCTAAGAAGATAGTCAAACAGATTGATGTAATTTTTTTCATAAGCAATAATATGATTTTATAATTAGGAAGTGTTCTCTATGATAATGAAGAAATAAGTTTTAAACAAAAGTAACGCCGATAATTCTTTATTAAAAATAATCGACGTTACAATTAAGCTATTATATTGTATTGATAATCAAATATTTTCAAATAAAATATTACAACCAATATTTGTTAAACGCTAATTATCAACAATTTACATATCAAATAGGTCCAACCGATATTTTTACATTAATTTACTTTTAATCCGACTTTTCTGAGTACGGATAGCATTCAGACTTACTCCTTTGCAAACAGCACATTCTTTGGTATTAAGTCCGCACTTGACCAAACAACATAAAACCGCCTCATCTTGCGTTAATTTAGTATGTTTTTTCAAAGCATCGATATATTCATTAAAAGCTTTGTGTATAGACTGCGAGACCATCTGTCGTTCATCAATACTCAATACCGATTCCGATTTCATCTCGATCATCGATTTCATATTTTTGTATGCTTTGGTTCGCATGAAAGATAAAGCACATACATCACCCTTTTTATCGATGAGTGATTGTAGTTCTTTTCGCTCGTTATCGACCTGCCGGGCGACGATATTCGATTCGCCCATATTCCCCTTTATATTACCCACATCGCACTCGTGAGCCGTTTCTATCTTTTGACGCAACGCCTCCACCTGAGCTTTCCACGCTTTATCTCTTGACCTTCTTTTTTGAATATACAGAAATAAGATAAGCAAAGCTCCAATAATAACTACGGCAATCCAACGATAATATCGAGTTTTCTCGGTATAAAGAATCTGCTCCAAATCATATTGATATTCTGTCTCTCCCATTGACTCGGTACGATTAATTTTTTCAATAGAATCATTAGCAAGATTCAATGAATTTACACATTCTTCATAGAGCGCACCGTTTTTTGTTTCGAGAGCAACTTCGCAAAGCTGCTTATAGCTATTGGCCCTTGTATAAATATTGGGGCTTAAACTTCCTTGCCGGCTATAATGATATGCAGAATCATACTGTCCAGATAATAAAAACATCTTACCTATGGCAGAATACGTTCGATATATCAAAGTACTATCCTTAGACAGAGAAATAGCTCTATACGCATGCTTTGTAGCCTGTTCGAGATCTTTGAGTTCTCCGTAAACGACCGACAGATTGTTATGAGCGGCTGTCATTTCCAAAGTGTCCGAAGCAGCTTCCGATAACGACAAAGCTTCTTTAATGTATCCAAGTGCACTGTCGGGACTGTTCTTATACAGATAATCTTTCCCTACTTCCCGTAAAGCCCGAGCCGTATATTTCGTCGAATCGTTCGCCATACATTCTTTCAAGGCGATAGTGTGCTCTTCTAACGCTCTATTGTACAGATGATGCGTACGCAGTAAGTTTCCGAGACGCAAATGCAACGCAACCGATAGATCCGAATTCGGGCTAGTAAGGCTCAATGCCCGACGATATAAATATGCAGCCGAATCGGGTTGAAAAGATTCTATTTCAATCCCATATTCATATAAGCGTGTTGCCTTTTCTTGATATCGGTCACTATGGCAAGCAAAAAAACAAAGCAAAATGACAATATAACATATACGGGAATTCATGAGTGCAACTGCTTGGTATAAGTAACAACAACGAAAATCTTAGCAAAGATAATTTTATCAGCCGGGAAAATTATAAAATGTGAATAAAAAACAGCAAAAAAGTACAATTTATACAAATAGGTAAAAAGGTGACAATAAATGCCCCAGCAAACCTAAGGTACAAATCGACTATACCCGAGCTCTCCTCGACAAACGAAAACCACCATCTATCCAGCCGGATAAAATAACAAAAAAAAAGAGAGAGCCCGATTTTTACACGATAAGCTCCCTCCTTCAATTTCTATTTTATCGATTCTTTCAGAACAATTTCTCTGGGTATTCACCGGCAGCAATCAACGCATGAATTTTGTCGACAACCGACTGCCTGTCGGCAGCATAAGTTACCCCGAACCATTTCGACGGAGTATCAAGAACCGTTACAGAAGCCTT
>OGPS01002662.1_pt1 | contig 10857 bp, 6 predicted proteins | sample 1552931 | NCBI WGS metagenome assembly OGPS01 (sample SAMEA2580252, study PRJEB22360) | human gut metagenome | biome: human gut; feature: human-associated habitat; material: faeces | place: Denmark | collected 2008/2010 | reverse complement strand
CTACCACCGTCTGCGCGACGCCGACAAGGGCGCGCTGCCGACGGACAAGGCCGTGGTGTTCCACGACGGCTTCGACATCGAGCAGTGGAAGGACTTCATGCGCGGGTCCGATGGCAGGCTTGCGCCGGAATTCGAGAACGTGGTCCTCGACACCCACCAGTACCTCATGACCGCCGAAATGATGGGCTGCCCGCAGACCGTGGAAGGCTACGACGACTTCGTGAGGAACACCTACGCGCCGATGATCGCCGAGATGAGCGAATACTTCCCGGTGATTGTGGGGGAGTGGTGCCTGTTCAACTCCGTCGGCTGCGGTGTGGACACCCACGGCGGCCAAAGCGTGCTCAACGGCGAGGAAGGGGCTCAGGTCGAAACCCTGACCGCCGAACAGAAGCGCTCGCTGTACCAGGGCCTAGCCGAATCCCAGCTCGCCGCATGGAGCAAGGGCAGCGGCTTCTACTACTGGAACTACAAGCTGCTCACTGACACTGTCAACACTCCCGGCTGGATCGGCTGGGACGCATGGGACCTTGGACGCTGCATCGCCCAAAACTGGTTCCCCGTCCAAAAGTGATTCCGTCGGACGCAAGAATCGTACAAAGCAACGCGTGATATCAAGAACATTAAGGAACGACAATGCTGCATAATCCGATCTTCAAAGGCTTCAATCCTGATCCGGCCATCTGCCGTAAAGGCGACGACTACTATGTTGCTGTCTCTACATTCGAATGGTTCCCGGGTATTCCGATTTACCATTCGAAGGATATGAAGCATTGGGAGCTGCTCACCCACGTGCTTACTGATGATACGAAGCCGAACCTCACCAAGCTGCCGAGCGCTAAGGGCATTTGGGCTCCATGTCTCACGTATTGTGAGGAAGAGGACATGTTTTACGTGATTTACGGCGTTATGAACTCCATGAATGCACGCTATTTCGACGTGAATAATTATCTGATTAAGTCAAAGAGCATTGAAGGTCCGTGGAGCGAGCCGGTATATCTGACATCTTCTGGTTTCGACGCGTCCATTTTACATGATGACAATGGCAAGAAGTACATCGTCAGCTTGGAGTGGGAGACCCGTGAAGGCTATGAGAAGCCGGGCGTGATCTGCTGTGTGGAATATGATCCGGAAACCAAGCATGTGGTTGGCTATCCGAAGCGTATATGGCGTGGCGCTACTGATCGTGGCTGCATTGAGGCTCCGCATCTGACCAAGCGTGACGGCTGGTATTACATTATGTGCGCCGAGGGTGGCACTGGCTACAACCATGCCGTGACCATGGGCCGTTCCCGCAATGTGTGGGGTCCGTATGAGCCGGATCCGAATGGTCCGCTCGTCACTTCGCAGCCGAAGGAGTCAAACGAGCGTGCTGATGACGATCATTTGAAGCCGCGCTATTTCAACCCGGATTCCGTGCTGCAGAAGTCCGGGCACGGCTCCTACGTGGATCTGCCGAACGGCGAGACATATCTTGTGCACCTGACCAGCCGTCCGTTTGGGCCGGAATTGCGTTGTACGCTTGGCCGTGAGACCGCCATTCAGAAGATGCAGTGGACGCCTGATGGTTGGTTGCGTATGGCTGATGGTTCTAATCTGGCAAAGATCGAAGTCGAGGAGCCGAATCTGCCAGATGTGCCGATGCCGGAAATTCCAAGCCTTGACGATTTCGATGGTGAGGAACTGGGTAACTGGTATTACTCGCCGCGTCAGATGCCGAGCACGTTTGCAAATGCTACGGAACGCCCGGGCTGGTTGCGTGTTCGTGGTGAGGAATCGCTTGCCTCGCTGAATCGTACGAGCCTGCTTGCTCGCAAGCTGACGAGCGTGTATGCCACGGTAACCACCAAGATGGAGTTCGAGCCGGAAGTCTACCAGCACAGCGCTGGCTTGACCATCTACTACGACAACATGAATAATATTTTCCTGCGCAAGTATTATTCACAGACGCTTGGCGGCAGCGCGATTTCGATTGTGCGTCTCGAAAACGGTGAAAAGATGGAAATGCTTGACACTCGCGTTGCTGTGGAAGACAAGCCGATCTATTTCCGTTTGAATATCGAAGGTCGTCGTACTTGGTTCGAGTGGGGTTATGATGGCGAGAACTGGACCAAGATTGGCCCGGATTTCGACACCACCACCTTCTCTGACGAATACTGCAAGTACGGCGAATTCACTGGCACCATGGTCGGCATCGCCGTTACCGACGCCGCTCTGCACGAGAAGACTGCCGACTTCGACTTCTTCGACTACGAGGCGGACGAGACGAAGCCGGTCGACTGATCCCGCCCATCCGGCCACGATCATTCCGAAACCCCAATCCGGCCGTGGTCCGATTCCAACCGGCCGCGTGGCTGATTGCGGGACGCATACAATGGGCCAAGGAACGTTGCGTTCCTTGGCCCATTGGGCTGAAATAGGGGTTTGGTTTGGGCTGTTTGGTTTTTGAATAGGCGGAAACGGCAAGCCGGGCGAAACCCCGCACAGAAAGGCGGTGAGACGCATGGTGCTGGGCATCGACGAGCGAATCAACGGCGTGAACCTCGGCAACTGGCTGGTGCTGGAGAAATGGATGGATCCGGAACCATTCGTTCGCACTGCCGAAGATGACGAAATCTGGATGCACCGCACGCACGGCGCCCTCTGGTCCGAACGGAATCTCGCCGAGGAACTGCGCCGGCACCGCGACGCCTACATCACCCTGGAGGATTTTCGTATTATCGTTGGTCACGGAATCAACCTCGTACGCATTCCCATACCGTATTTCATCTTCGGCGACTGGCCCGGACATCCGGGCTGCATCGCATACCTCGACCGCGCGTTCCGTTGGGCGCGGGAGACGGGACTGAAGATCATGATCGACCTGCATACCGTGCCCGGCTCACAGAATGGTTTCGACAACGGCGGTCTGACGGGCGTGTGCAAATGGGCGCAGAATCCGGACTTGGTGGAATACGCGCTGAATGTGCTGGAACGATTGGCCCGCCGATATCGTGACGAGCCGACCCTACACAGCATCGAAGTGCTCAACGAACCGGTGAGCTGGTCGGTGTTCCATGGCACGTCGAATACGGCGAAGGACGTCCGCGAGGCCTCCGGCAGCACGCATGTCCCACTACGGTTTCTGAAGCGCTTCTACCGTGACGCCTACACCCGGCTGCGCGCCATACTGCGCCCGGAAACCATAATCGTATTCCATGACGGCTTCCGACTGCTCCGCTGGGGCGACTGGTTCCGTCGCGCCGGCATGCGCAACGTCATGCTCGACACCCACCAATATCTCATCGCCATGGAGGAACCGTTGTACGCGGGACCGGCACGCCGACTGTACCTGCAATCGCGGCACCTGCCATGGCTGTACCGAATGCTGGTGGGTGCGCGCGAAATCGCCATCCGTTCGACGGCCCGCCATATCCCTGTACTTGTGGGCGAGTGGTGCGTGGAGAACCGGTGGGCCCTGCACGGCCGGAACCGAGCGGACGCATACCGTCAAGTATCGCGATTGCAACGCGCGGCATGGGATGCGTCGGCGGGGCAGATCTATTGGAGCTACCAGCTTGCGCGTTCCGCGAAACCAGGCAGCGGCGAAGGAAAACCGCCACGCGACCCGCGCAACGGCGGCAATCTCGAAGCATGGGATCTGACCCGCGTATGGCGTCACGGATGGATTCAAGCGGATGCGCCCCACGATGACGTGGCATCGGCGCCGTCAATCAACGACAATCGAAGCAAAGGGCATTAGACTCGGAGTCATGGCAGAGGAAGAGACTTCGAAACGTACCCGCAAATCGCCACAAGAGCGTCGTGCGGAAGTGCTGGATGCGGCGGTGCAGCTCATCAGCGAACGCGGATTCAACGGCATCTCCATCCAGGACGTGGCCGATCGGGTCGGCATTTCCAAACAAGGCGTGCTGCGATACGTCGAAAACAAAGACAAGATGCTGGCGCTGGTATATGACGAATACTACGGGCAAACCGGCACTCCGGAGGACTTCTTCTCATCGGGCATGCCGGGCAGCGACCCATCCGCGCCGCATTTCCCCGCATACCTGCGCTACCTGGTGAAACATAACTCGCGCCGCCGCATGATGGTGCAGCTGTTCACCGTGCTGTCGGCCGAATCCCTGAACCCGGACCATCCGCTGCATGATGAATTCATGGAACGAATGGACAACATCTGGGCACATTATTCCCGTTATCCATGGTTGGTTCCGCCGCAATTGGGCGCATGGGCCGACAGCATGCGGCCAGTGGTGCGCAAAGCCATGGAGATCATGGACGGCATCCAGCTGTGGTGGCTGCGTGAGCCGGAAGTCGACCTATGCGCAGAATGGGCTGAAATGGAAAACCTGCTGTTCCCCGAGCCCCTGTGGGACGCCTACCGCTGATTCGGATTTATTGATTTGGTCGTGTCCGTTCCGCCGGTTGGTTGCGATTGCGTGATTCTGATGATTGTCTATCTGCTTTCGTTTTTCGACCTGCGGTTTTTGGACTTGCGGTTTGCGGTTTGGTTTGCGTGAGGCACCCTTTTGCTCACGGATTGCGATTTGCGATTTGATTGGTGGTTTGTGGCTTGCACGAGTCCAATCGCAAGCCACCCTTTTGCTCACGGATTGCGGAAAAGTGCGTTTTTGCGCATACGTGCGCTGAATTATCTGATTTTAGAAATAGGAAACGTTGGAATTCCGCCATTTGTGATTTTGCATAATGGCATACGATTACCCCTTTTCGCTCACATACGTATATTGACGGCTTGATTTACTTTGCGTGAGCGAAAGGGGGTATTGAATAGTGCGATTACGCAATGTGGTTACGCAACGCAATCGCACTATCGCATACAACTACGCCACAGTGAACGTGGTGCGCTTCAAATCGCGACGACGGCTCGAATGGCCAATCAACACTTCGAACTCGCCCGGCTCGACGATACGGTTGGCATCCGAATCGACGATAGTGCACTCCGAAACCGGAATATCGAACGCAACGGTCTTGGTCTCACCCGGCTCAAGCTCCACGCGCTGGAACGCTTTGAGCTCGCGGTCCGTCCAACTGTAGGACGTCACGATATCGCCGATATACAACTGCGCTACTTCGGTGCCTTTGCGCTCGCCGGTGTTGGTGAGCGCAACCTCGACATGCATGGTATCGGTGGTGGCGAACGTGCCGGAAGCCGGAACGTTCGTGATTGTCGGTTCGCCATATGCGAAGGTCGTGTAGCCGAGGCCCTCGCCGAACGCGAACGCCGGATCCTGCGTGAGATCGGCATAACGATTGCCGTGCTGGCCACGGATCTGGTTGTAATAGACCGGTAGCTGGCCCGCATGACGCGGGAAGGTGATCGGCAGACGTCCGCTCGGCTCGGTTTCGCCAAGAATGATTTCGGCGATGGCCTGGCCACCCTTCATACCCGGATTCGGCGCCCACATGAACGCGCTGACACCGTCGGCCGTGGATTCGTCCACGATCACGCCATTCGTGCCGATCACGCATGCCGGCATCACCTGCGGCTTGGAGCTCATCAACACCACGACCAGCGGCTTGCCGGTCTCGCGGGCCACGTCGGCAAGCGCTTCGAGCATGGCGTTCTGCCCGCCGAGCAGTTCCAGTGTGGCGGTGGAGCAGGTCTCGCCGACCAACTGCACCACATCGCCCACAACAGCGACAACAAGGTCGGAACGGCGTGCGTTCTCCACCGCCTCATCCAGCAGTTGCTGGTCGAACTTGGCGGAGACGGCGAGCTTCGGACGAGGCTGGCCATCCGGATAGAACTCGCCTTCCGGATCGTCCACCAAATCGATGATGTTCGCACCACGCGAATACGCAACCTCGCATCCTTCGGGCGCAAGCTGCTTGAACCCGTCAAGGATGGTGGTGATCATCTCACGCGGTTGGCCATCCGGCATCCAATTGACCTGGCCGGAATTGCCGGCCCAATCGCCCAACTGCTCCTGCGCGTCATCGGCAAGCGGCCCCACCACGGCGATGCGCTTGCCCGCCGCAGCCGAGAACGGCAATGCGCCGTCATTCTTCAGCAACGCCACGGATTCGCGTGCGATTTGCAGGTTGAGCTCTTGATGGGCTTTGGAGCCGATAACCGTCTTGATGCGCTCTTGGTCCGGCAGACGCGGATCTTCGAACAGGCCTAGACGGAACTTGAGTGCGAGAATGCGGGACACGGCTTCGTCGATCAGCGACTCGTCAAGCAATCCGGTGCGTACCGCTTCGATCGCACCTTCGTAGAACTTCGGCGTGGTCATGATCAGGTCGTTACCGGCCTTGACCGCATCCGCGGCGGCGTGCGCGTAGTCGGCCTTGACCTTCTGCTCCCACACGGAACGGCCGACGTTGTCCCAGTCGGTGATCAGCGTGCCCTGGTAGTGCCAGTCGCCGCGCAGCTTGTCGGACAGCAGCCACTTGTTGAACGTGACCGGCACGCCTTCAATGGATTCGTAGCCGAGCATGAAGGTGCCGCAGCCTTCCTTCGCCACGCGTTCGAACGGCGGCAGGAACCACGATTCCAGCTTGCGGTGGGACAGGTCCGCTTCGGAAGCGTCGCGGCCGCCCTGCGTTTCGGAATAGCCGGCGAAATGCTTGGCGCAGGCCAGAATCGCATCCTTGGCGAGCGGCTCGCCAGCTTTGGCGCCGCCCTGATAGCCCTTGACGATGGCGGAGGCCATCTCGCCGATAAGATACGGATCCTCGCCGAACGTCTCGTCCACACGGCCCCAACGGGTGTCGCGGGCGATGCACAGCACGGGGGAGAACGTCCAATGCACGCCGGTGGTGGAGACCTCTTCGGCGGTGGCACGGCCCGCGGCCTGAACCTTGGCCGTGTCGAAGCTTGTTGCCATGCCGAGCTGGGATGGGAAGATGGTGGAGCCTGGCCAGAAGGAATAGCCGTGGATGCAGTCGTCGCCGATGATCAGCGGAATGCCGAGGCGGGTCTTCGTGTTCACGGTCTCGACCGCGCGGGGCAGGTCCGCGGGGGAGGTGTGCAGAATCGAGCCGACGTGCTTGTTGACGATCAGGTCATCCAGATCGCCGCTGCGAGCATCAAGCTGCATCATCTGGCCGACCTTCTCTTCGAGGGTCATGCGTCCGAGCAAATCGGCGATGCGCTCTTCGGCAGGCAGGTTGGGATTCTTGTATGGCAGGTCGGTGGTGTTGGTCATGGATTGCTCACTTTCCTCGTTGAAGCGGTGTCCTTTAATTACCACTTGGTAGTTTACTATGATTTAGGTGATTTCACAAATCGACGCAGCGCATGTCGCGCATATTGCGGGCATCGCTTGTATGGCCGGTTTTGCAATGATTCGTCGGGGTGCCGCATCGGTTCCGCGCGTATATGCGGTCGGGTGGTGCCTAGGACCTGGCGACTGCCGACAAGGTCCGGTTTTTCCGTAGGTGGTTTTCAGACTCCGTAGGTGATTGGGGTCGGATGGTCACTGAAGGAACGGCTCAAATACGGCCGTTTCTCATCGCCGATGCCGCAGGTGACCGCCTACGGAACGGCAGAGCCACCTACGGAACGATGCCAGCTACGGGGTTTGCCATGGCGAAGGGCCGTTCCTTTTCGAAAAACCGGTGGAGAGATTGAAACCCTCGGAAAGGAACGGCCCTTGCGCGCCTGTGAATGCGTGGTCCTACGATCCGCCGGCGGCTACTTCACCTTCTTGATGAACAGAATCACCACGGCACCGATCGTTACGGCCGCGATGGCGATCGGGAATACTAAGAAGTAGCCGCCGGTGGCCACCACGATGGAGGAGACGACAATCGGCGCGATAACCTGTCCGAGTGTGTTGGCGAGGTTCAGGATGCCGAGAGCCTTGCCGGCCTCGTTCGGGTTCGGTAGCACGTCGACGTTCAGCGCCTGATCGACCACCATGTAGATGCCGTATCCGAGGCCCATGAGCGCCGCGTAGACGAACATGGAGAACTGGGACTTGAGCACCCACGGCACGGCGATGCCGATGGCGATGATGGTGGAGGAGACGAACACCGGTAGCTTGCGCTTGCCGATCCTGTCGGAGATCGGGCCGGAGACCAGGGGTACGACGAGGGGGACGACCATGGTGATCACGGCCATGGTGGACACGGTGGAGGCCGCGGTCTTGGCGTCCTGTCCGATGTACTTCATGCACACATACAGCTGGTAGCCGACGATCATGTTGTAACCGAAGATGAGCATCAGACGTCCGACGAGCGCCAGATAGAAATCGCGCGCGCCCTTGGTCGGCGGGCGGAACTGCATGGCGATCTGCCTGATGTCGAATCTCTCGGCGTCGGCCGTGGCCGCGGACAGTTCGCGCGGGAGCAGGAGCACGGTGCCGATGCCGCACAGGCACCAGCAGATGGTGTCGATCATGAAGCCGGTCTTCGGAGCATCGATGAAGGCGGAGCCGATGATGGTGCCCATGGACTGGCCGACGATCTGGCCCGCGCCGTAGAATGCGGACATGGAGCCGCGGTATTTCTGCGGAACGCGGTCGGACAGGATCGCCACGCATGGCGCGATCATGCAGTTCAGGCTGATCTGCAGCAGTGACCAGGAGGCGACGATGGTCGGCAGCGTCGGGGAGATGGAGGCCAGGTAGAATCCGATGCCGGCGATCGGTCCGCCGATGATGATCCATGGCGTGCGCTTGCCGAAACGGCTGTGGGAGGCGTCGGACAGCGAGCAGAAGATGACGTTGGAGATCAGGGCGAAGATGATGCCGATGGAGTTCATCGTGCCGAGGATCGTTTCGCCCTGACCGATGCCGAGCGTGTTGAAGCGGGCTGGGAGCAGCACGGTGGATCCGATGGTGCCGGACATCATGAAGACGATGCAGAAGAAGATGAAGCCCGCGCCGAAGCGTCCAAGATTCAGTTTGCTTACCGGTTTACCGGTGTCGGGAGTGAGTTCCTCGGCGGTTCGTCCCTCGGCTGGAGCGTCTTCTTCGGGGCGATCGCCGTGATGATCCCGTTCGGCTACTGGTTCACCTTCGCGAATACGCATGAGATCGCGTCCATGAAACCGGGCGATGGCGTGGATGGGCGCGCCGGCAGAATTCCCGTCGGCGACCATTTCAAGGCGCTTGCGCGCAACAAGTACTGGTGGCTCACGCTGGGGCTCAACTTCGCGCTGTGGACCTACAACGGCATGGCCGCCTACATCGCCAAGTACGTGCTCGGCAACTCCAATCTGATCGCCGTGATCGGTCTGGCGACAGTGATCCCCATGGTCATCGGCCTGCCGTTCGCCGGACCGCTCGTGGCCCGGTTCGGCAAACGCAACGCCTCGATGGCCGTCCTGGTGCTCGTCGCCGTCGGCAGTCTGCTGGTGTTCGTCGATCCGAGCAACCTGTGGGTGTTCTTCGTCTCCATCATCGTGCGCATGGTCGGCATCATCCCGATGAACGCCGCGCTCAACGCCATGAGCGGCGACGTGGTGGAATATGGCGAATGGCGCAGCGGCGTGCGGTCCGATGGCATCGTGTTCAGCTCGTCCAGCTTCTCCATGAAGGTGGCCATGGGCGTTTCCTCGGCCGCCATCGCGTGGATACTCGGTGCCAGCGGATATGACGGCTCGCTCGCCGTGCGGTCCGATGCCACCGTCTCCGCCATGGTCAACACCTTCGTGTGGGTGCCGGTCGCCATGGTCGTGGTTATGGCCGCGCTGCTCTTCTTCTACGACCTCGACAAGCGCGTCGACCGGGTGGGCGGGGAGCTCGCCGCCCGTCGCGTGTAGCGCAAAGGCCATTGGGATTTCCGTGGAGTCCGGGCATGCATCCAGTGGGTGCGCGCCCGGACTTGTTGGCGTCGGGTTGTGAAAACATGCCTTGAAGACTGATGGGCCAAGGCTGCGATCCCGTTGTCCGGAGCACCCATATACTTACCTTTAGTAATGACTATTAGTAACGAATAGGGTGCCATGGTGGAATCGCGAAGCGGGCAACGACAACTGTCCCTGGACGACGTGCGTGATCTGATCGACGTGTGCTGGATGGCGAAACGCATCACCGAAGCGTTGCCGGAACTGCCGAAAAACATGAAGCCTCGTCACGTGCATGTCATCGACGCCATCTGGAATCTCAATCATCGTGCCGGATCCCCGGCTCCCGCCGCACGGGTCAGCGGCATCAGCGCCTTTCTGGGAGTAACCGCACCAAGCATCACGAAGCTTGTCAACGAACTGGTGGTCAAAGGCCTTGTGGTCAAGCACGCATCCGAAGCCGACGGCCGTGCGGTGACGTTGAGCCTGACCGAAGCCGCCGAGGAAATCCGCGAACTGTACGTGCACCAGTTCCATGAGCATCTGCGTGGCGTGCTGTCCGGCATCAGCCCGCAGGACGTCGCCACCACGGTCGCCACGCTGCAGGCTATGCATCGGCTGATGGACACGGACCGGGGAGGGGAATGGACCACGAAGGTGGCCGACGCCTGGCCGGCACGTGTCGAAACGTTGATGGCGGGCGGCGATCCTCGATCTCATACGGCGGAGAAACGGTAGGCCGGAGGGCCATCGAGCCATGCGGCAAACGATGCGGTCACCCATGACGAAAAGGAAGGAGTCGCAGATCATGACGGAACGCGAACAGCGGCGGGAACAGCCGGCAAAGGCGATGCGGGAGGGGCCACAGCCAAGCAGATATATGAGCGAGGGCAGACTCACCATCGTGGTGGTGGCGCTTGCCATCCTCACTTTCCTCGGCATCCTATCCGAAACGTCGCTCAACATCGCCTACTCCACGCTGATGGGGGAGTTCTCCATCTCCGCCGACGTGGTGCAATGGCTCACCACCGGCTATTTGCTGCTCCTGTCCATAGCCATCCCCACCTCACCGTTCATGGTGCGCACATTCCCCACCAAGG
>OGPS01002655.1_pt1 | contig 10872 bp, 10 predicted proteins | sample 1552931 | NCBI WGS metagenome assembly OGPS01 (sample SAMEA2580252, study PRJEB22360) | human gut metagenome | biome: human gut; feature: human-associated habitat; material: faeces | place: Denmark | collected 2008/2010 | reverse complement strand
CAATATAAAAAAGCAGTCCGGCACAGATATTCATCCATATGCCGGACTGCTTTTATACCATATCCTTCTTACTTATTTCGAAGAATTGGAATCTGGATATTAAACGAGCTCCCATCCTGTTTCATATTCAATGGAGTAATGGAACAAGCTGAATAAAGCACAATCGGTTCATCATTTTCATCCAATAACAGCTGAGGACGTTCCAACCGATCTACCTCTAGCCGCTCTCCATTCTTTAGAATTATTTCTTTATTCATAAACAAAGAATGTTCAGGAAGTTTCCAATGTATACCATCTTCAGCATACATGATGGCCAATCCCGGCTCACCTTTTGTAAATCCTCCCGTGAAATCTTTAAAAACAGCATAGAAACAATTGTCTTTCCGGTGATACCATACAAACGGGTCTTCCGCATTCAATTTCTGGTTATCCCCTGTTTCAAACTCAAATACATAGTCATCCTGCACAATAAAAGGGCCTTCGGGGGCATCGGCTATGGCCACTCCATGCACACCACGCCAAGTAGGATCATAGACATTCCCTTTAAAGTAAAGATAATATTTCTTTTTCAAAGGATGATATACCACTGCCGGATTGACTAAAATGAGATTATCAGGCTTGGTTACGGTTCCTTCAGGTGAGGGTTCCAGTACATTATCAGGCTTCACCCGTGTACGTGGAGCAAGTAAAGGTTGCTCATTACATGAAAATTTACCTTCCAGTAATTCTTTTATGGAATTAAAGCACAATACCCCCAACTTTTGATTTTGCTGGAGTCTGTCTCTTCTGCTTAGTTTTCCCTTTACATGAGCATTTCCACCCGGATCCACCGTAGCACAATAATACAAATAGTATTTTCCGTTATATCTTTTGATATGCGGATTGTGAACCGATTGTGCATCCCATGAACAGCTGTCCGGACGATATCCATCTTTGTTATAGACAATACCTATATCCTTATATCCCCCATAAGGAGAGTATGATACAGCTACTCCAATCATCGAACCTAGCAACCAAGCATCTATAAATCTAGGGTACTTCGGTCCTGATTTCATAGCGGAATAAAATAAATAATACTTTCCATCTTCCTCTGCCTGAATAGCCGAACCACACCAAATAAAACGATTTTTCAATGAGAAAGCGGAGAAACCGGAAGGGAACTCCGAATTGCCCCGTTGAATAAGTTCTAAATTGACCGGACCGGCCTGCCAGGTATGTTGCGCCCACCCTTGCAACAAAGCAAGGAAGGAGAGACAAACAAATAGTATTTTTCTTTTCATATTCATCACAAACAGATCATTCATTACTGATTTTCTTACAATAATTTACTCCTAACACATCATAATGCCGTCGGATGCTCTCCAAACGGGTACAGAATCTTCCATAATCCTTATTTTCCTTTTTGCTCCACGCCACCTCGGACAAAGCTGCCACACGCGGATAAAGCATATACTCCATCTCATCGAGCGCAGACATATACTCCGTCCACAAATTGGCCTGTACTCCTTTAATATGTTTGGCCTCATCCGCACTCAGGACTTCGGGAACCGGATGATAATTATAAACTTTTTCCAAAGTAATCACCCGATTGGGATTTCCAATTTTCTTTTCATTGACTTTAGACTGAAGACAATTGAAATACATATAAATATTAGGAGACATAATGACATCATATCCGGCTTTCGCGGCATGAATTCCCCCTTTCTCTCCCCGCCATGACATCACGGTAGCACGTTGCAGAATACCTCCTTCCAAGATTTCATCCCAACCGATAATTTTCTTTCCTTTGGTATTCAGATAGTTCTCAATTCGATTGATGAAATAAGTCTGTAATTCAGCCTCTTTTGTCAAATGTTCCTGCTTCATCCGTTCCTGACAGTGTACACAATTTTTCCAACGGATACGAGGGGCCTCATCCCCACCTAAATGGATATAGCTGGAGGGGAAAAGTTCCACCACCTCATCCAGAATATCCTGCATAAAGGTAAAAGTAGATTCCTTAGTACAATAAATATCATTGAAAACACCCCAACGGCCTTCCACCTCAAAAGGTCCTCCGGTACAGGAATATTCAGGATAAGCAGTCAGTGCCGCCACGCTATGTCCCGGCATTTCTATCTCAGGAATAATTTCCACAAAACGCTTCTTGGCATACGCCACCACTTCTTTGATATCTTCCTGTGTATAAAATCCACCATAGCGTTTGGTATTCCATTCAGTAGGATTGTCCCACATATATCCCACAATCGTTTTCTTACGGTAACCTCCGACGGTAGTCAGTTTGGGATATTTCTTGATTTCGATACGCCATCCCTGGTCATCAGTCAGATGCCAATGAAGGATGTTCAATTTATGAAAAGCAAGCAAGTCGATGTGACGCTTTACATCTTCCTTAGGAATGAAGTGGCGGGAAACATCAAGCATCACTCCGCGATAAGAGAATGCAGGCGAATCTTCTATCACCACACAAGGGATGTTCCATTTTATTTTTTCCGCCACCTGCTTGTCACTTTCAATGGCAGAAGGTAATAATTGGCGCAAAGTTTGAAAAGCATAGAAAATGCCTTTAGGGGTTTTGGCATCTATATGGATAGAAGATGAAGAGACTGTCAGCTTGTATGATTCCTCATTGGGAAGAGCTGTGTTAAGCCGGCAACGAATCACATTGGAAGAACGGGGAGTGGAAGAGACCTCCAATGAGAACCCGGCAGCCGTATCAAACAAATCATTCCAGAAAGATACGGCATTGCGCATCTCCTCGTTATCTACTGACAACGTAATTACAGTTTTGTCATTTACCGTAAAATTGCCTCTTTTTTCGATGCACTTTTGCGGCATCGGGATAATGGAAACCGATGCCTGCAAAGTGCCGAATAACAACACTAAAAATGAAAAGGTTAGAATTAATTTCTTCATGGTTTATTTTTTATTTGTTGGATAATTCGGACTATATAAAAGATTTTTATTGCGGATGACCAATTTGCCGTCTTTCACCCACTCTTCCCCTCTTTCCTGCAAATGTCCGGCCATCGCTTTCCGCATCTTTTCCAATGTCTTTCCGGAAGCTTTGGCTTTTGACAAATCATGCAATTCGTATGGGTCTTTTGACAAATCGAACAATTGTTCCTCACCTGTACGGAAAAACCAGATATACTTTATTTTCCCATCCGTCAAAGCACACCAATAATTATCCGCCCAATAAGCGGTGGAATGTTCTATATCAATATATTCACGCCAGGGAGCTTTCCCTTTTTCCAATAAAGGAAGTAAAGACAGACCGTCTATTTCTTCCGGAATCCGGCAGCCGTTCAATGCCAGAAAAGTAGGAAGCAAGTCGCGTAACTCCACCGGAGCCTCTATTTTTTCACCGGGTTTCAGGCTACTTTTCATGTTTTCGGGTAACTTTATAATAAAAGGAATAGCTGCCGAACCTTCATAAGCATACGTTTTACGCCACAAATGATGATCTCCCAACATATCGCCATGATCGGCAACAAAGCATATCAGCGCATTGTCATACATTCCTTTCTTTTTCAGTTCATCCACAATGCGCCCTACCTGCTCATCAATAAAAGTAACCGAAGCGTAATAATACTTACGGGAATTCCGGGCATATTCCACTCCATAGTTTCCTACAGCCGCTTCAGGATTTTTTTCGGGATGAGTATCTATTGCCAGATCTTTACACCAGTCACCTACAACGGGAGCGGGTATTTTTCTGCCCTCATACTTATCCACTATTCGCCGGGGAGGATCATACGGACTATGCGGACGGGCAAAAGACACTTTCAAAAACAAAGGCCGTTCAGAAGAATAACCTTTTATCGCCTCCACCGCCCTGTCTCCTGTCCATACGGTAGGATGCAAGCGCTCGGGCAAAGCATATGCTTTCGCTCCGTGGGCATTCCACCCCTGTACTGTCGGGATTCAGGCCGAAAGCCTGCGTATTGAACCATTTACGATAATCACTCATAAAATAAGGAGACTCCACACGTCCGCTTTCATCCAGAATAGTCACTTCGAATCCATGCAACACATTCTGCGGATGCCAATGCATCTTTCCTATTCCCAATGTATGATAGCCCAAGTCTTTCAACATCTGCGGCATTTCATAAGGATAATGCTCCGCCACCTGTCCATATCCTAACAAGCCATGATGCCAGGGAGACATACCCGTCAGCATACCCGCACGTGCCGGAGTACTGCTTGGAGCAGCCGTATAGGCATTACAAAACAAATGCCCATCGGCTGCCAAGCGATCCACATTTGGAGAAATCACAGCTTCATTTCCCGCACATCCCAATGCATCCCAACGTTGTTGGTCAGTCATTATCAAGATGATATGCGGTTGCTTTTTTTCCGGTTGTGCAGCCTGTCCGGACATAGCGGACAAACCAAGGCTACCGGCCATACACCATCCTACATAGTTATACTTTTTCATTACTTATCAGTTTTTAGAAAATAAAATGTTTAATTCCGCTACCCCCATGCTCTTTTGACCATCCACTGTTGACAAGGCATGGAAACGGATGTAGCGTCCTTTATGCGTCTGCCGGAAAATTACCTGCTGTTCTACAGGATTGTTCTGAATATTGGCAAACTCTCCACGGGCTGCCTCTTCCCATCGGATTCCATCCAAAGAGATCTCAATCATATATTTTACAACAATTCCATTAGCCCATCGTGCCTGATCAGGCAGATAGCTTATACCGGTCATTTCCTTTGCTGATTGCAAGTCAACCTCAAGCACATCTTTTCCAACCCAAGTTGTATGCTGGTTTTCATCAAAAACAAGCGTACCGGCTTTATCAGGCAAGGTGCTCCAATGAGCCTTACTGCCGGTAAAAGTACGCGTAACAGTTGTTGACTTTTTCTTTCCGTCCACTGCTACCGCTTTAATAATCCGATCACCGTCTGCCGGAACAGGCGACTGGTAACGAGGGCTTACACCAGGTTGTGGCTCTTTACCATCTGTAGTATAATAGATAGAAGCATCCTTATTGCTGCATACCAACTTCACCTCTCCATTCTTATTTCTGGTAATCACAGGAGCATCCAGCGGAGTTTCCGCTTTAAAGACCTGTATTTCTGCCAGACAAGGTGCCTCCCATGCATCTGTTATCCGTATTCGCAGACGTGAAGCAGTGACTTCGGGAAAACGCAGAATCCGTTTATAACCGATAGTAGTCTGTTCATCCAATTTCTGCCAATTCCCATTATCAAAATATTCTACAACAAACTGCTTTACTCTTTGCCCTTTCTCAATAAACTCTTGCAATAACAAACGGTTGAAAGTTAATTCTTTTCCAAAATCCACTTCCAGTACAGGCGTTTTTGTATCAGCTTCCCAATATGTACCTCGGTTGCCATCCAAAGTATATTTCAACTTCTTACGGTTCTTGCCCGTTACTTTCATTTTCTGATTAACGAGATTCTTCTTTAGTTCAGAGGTATATCGCCGATACCATTCTACCAAACGCAAGGAATCCTGCTCAGGAATCAATCCTTCTTGATTGGGGGTCAGATTAAGCAATAACAAACTGTTACGTCCCACACTCTCATAATAAATGTCAGTCAATTGGGACAATGATTTCAGTTTATGGTCTTCCGAAGCATGATAATACCAACCGGGACGGATGGATACATCAGTTTCTGAAGGAATCCATAACGTACCATCCGCATGTCCACGCATCCACTGCTTACCATTTGGTATTCCCTTATCATAAAGCTCCGGCTTTCTCACTGTACTCCAATGTTCTTCCAAAGCATATCCTTCCTCATTGCCTACCCAGCGAATGTTCTGTGCACTTCCCCCATGCACCACACAGTTGGGTTGCAATTCATATACCATTTCTGTCAAAGATTCCCATGGATAGTAATCTGCGGCAATCTTTCGGGTATGTAAGGAATCTGTACTATAATAACCACGTCCCCCATTGGCGCCATCAAACCAAAACTCATACAATTCCCCATAATTAGTCAGCAATTCGCGCAACTGATTGCGGAAGTAAGTGATGTATTCCGGTTTTCCATAATCAGGATGGTTACAATCCCAAGGAGAAAGGTACAATCCCACTTTCATCCCATACTCATGGCAAGCATCCACAAATTCGCGTACCAAATCGCCTTTTCCGTTCTTCCATGGAGAATTCTTCACACTGTATTCCGTATAAGCCGACGGCCACAAACAAAACCCATCATGATGCTTGGCAGTAAGGATCACTCCTTTCAGTCCCGCTTCTTTACAAGTCCGTATCCATTGACGACAGTCTAACTTAGTCGGATTAAAGATGGCAGGGGACTCGTTGCCATATCCCCACTCCATATCCGTATAAGTATTCACGCTAAAATGAACAAATGCCGTTGTTTCCATCTGCTGCCATTGCAATTGTACCGGTGTAGGTACAGGCAAGGTCTGTGCCTTTACCGGAAAGCATAAAACTCCCAGTATGACACTTAATAAGAATGTCTTATTCATTGTCTTTATTTTACAAAGTCTGTATCGTTATATTGGATTTGCAATTTCTTCAACTCCGCCTGCATATCAGCCAATACTTCACTATAAGCAGGATCATTGATTACATTGTGCATCTCGGCAGGGTCTTTTTCCAAGTCATAAAGTTCCCATGCATCAATGTCATTGTAGAAGTGAATCAATTTATAAGGGTCTGTACGTACTCCATAGTGACGTTTCACCATGTGTTCGGCAGGATATTCATAAAAATGATAATATAATGATTTACGCCAGCTCGCAGGCTTCTTTCCTTTCAATAAAGGTAACAAAGACTCGCCTTGAATATCTTCGGGTACTTTTACACCTGCCAGTTCCAGGAAAGTAGGTGCATAGTCTATATTCTGTACCATTTCAGTTATATCACCTTTCCTGTCAAATCCTTTCGGCAAACGCATTATCAACGGAGTACGCATGGATTCCTCATACATGAAACGCTTGTCAAACCATCCGTGCTCTCCCATATAAAATCCTTGGTCTGATGTATAGACGACTAATGTATTATCCAGCAACCCGTTTTCTTCCAGATAATTGAGCACACGTCCTACATTATCATCCAGTGATTTGACTGTTTTCATATAGTCGCGCATATAACGTTGGAATTTCCAATTAGCCAAATCCTTTCCTTGCGGATTCTTCTGATAAAAATCATCGATCACAGGACCGTAGAATGCATCCCACGCGGCACGCTGTCTTTCGTCCATACGTCCGATAAAGCTTTCATACAATGATTTCAAACGGGATTCCTTGTCAGGGCGGAGCATTTTCAGATCATATATCATATCCATATCTTTCACAATACTCATCTCCTGAGCCGCAGCTGCGGAACGGCCCTCATAATCGTCAAAGAAATTATCGGGTAAAGTAAATTCTTTATCTTCGTATAAGGCCAGATTACAGGTATCCGCCATCCAATTACGATGAATAGCCTTATGATGAATAAGCAGACAGAAAGGTTTTTCTTTATCGCGCTTATTTTCCATCCAGTCTATGGCATCATCGGTAATCAGATTAGTGATGTACCCATGTCTCTGAATGGTATCATTGGTTTGTGTGATGAAATCCGGATTATAATAATCACCTTGTCCGGGAACTATTTCCCAATAAGTAAAGCCTGTCGGCAAACTTTCCAAATACCATTTCCCAATTAATGCAGTCTGATAACCCGCTTTCTGCAATAGTTTCGGAAAAGTTTGCTGCGATGAATCAAATACGCAGGTAGAGTTATCATAAAATTTATTCTCACAACTATGTTTGCCCGTAAGCATACAAGCACGACTAGGACCACTCAGAGAGTTTGCGACAAAACTGTTTGTAAAACGTACCCCCTCATTGGCTATCCGATCCAAATTGGGTGTATCCATATAACGTTTGTCATAGCAAAGCGGGTTCATTTGAGCTGTATGATCGTCCGTCATAATATAGACAATATTCAAAGGTTTTTCTGTTACCGGCTCCGTACAGCCGGTCAGAGCGGATATCGCCAATAGTCCGCCATAAATCAATTTGTTTTGATGTTCCATTTAATGGTAATGACTTAAAGTTTAAAAATAAGTTGATCCTTTGTCGCCAAACAAAGGTACTCTCTATTTATATGGCAATCGGGAAAGGAATGTTCCTAAAGAAATAAGATATTTTTTTATAAGGTTTGAAAGTTTATCATCACACTCTTTCATTTGGATAAATCGCATCCGATTTTCTCAAATGGAAGCCGGGGGAATCCATTGATCCGTTGATAAATGAGCGCATCATCCTTAAATCCCTTCAACGGATCAGCAGCATCCACAAACCCTGGATCCGAACCGGTAGCCCAATTGTTATACAATTCCAGCCATTCGCTCTGTCCGTGCACCACATTTCCTATCTTATAAAACAAGTTTCCTTCTATCACATTGCCTTTTGGATAAGAAGTGTCATTGTCCCAATATGCAGCGAGCAAAGGATAGGCCGTACTGTAAGGAGGATTTTTATAATTGACTGTTTGCAAACGCTGATCAATTATCGCACCTTTCTCTATCATGAATTTGCCCCAGCCCTGCATACGCGCATCTATATGAATGGCAACAGGAGAATCTATAAATATATTATGCCGGTAATGATTATTATGTCCCCCACCGATTAGTACCGGCAAAGACCCTGCTTTGTGATAAATATTACCATAAACTTCCGCTCCGCAAGCTCCGTCATCATGATAAGTAGCCGTTACACGATGGCGCGGACTCAATTCATGAAAATAACAATAACGGATAACATTTCCCTGCTCCGAAGGATCACGACCATAATAAACAGCTCCCTGATCATCGACTTCAGAACACACATTCGTTATGTCACACAGTTCTATCACATGGTTATTTCCATGAAACAGGATAGCCATGCTGGGCGCATCATAGATGTCACATTTAGAGATGCGGTTACCCACACCATCCATATTCCGGGACGATAGGATTTCTCAATCCGGTTATAATCATGTATCCGGCAATTCTCCACATAGTTTCCGGCAGAGGTCAATGAGGCTCTGTCTCCTCCTCCCAGACTGATACCTCCGGCACCTACATTATAAATATGACAATCCACGACTCCGTTTTCTGTTCCTCCTTCGCGGTTGAACAGGATGTTCTGATAAACCGTTCCCATCAAATCACCCACGACACGCGAAGCTGGGTTGCCTCCCGACTCGTGCCCTCTTTGGTTACCAGCCTTCAACGTTCCCTTTCCGATGGATACGCCCACTCCGCCCATATTGCGTATAATGCAATTCTTAATTAAAGCACGATGGGTATTCTCCATATAGATACCGATATGCCTGCCATACTCGAAAGTGATGCCTTGTACCTTCACATCTTTGCAATGCTCTATAGCCAGCAAGGACCCTTCCAATAAAGAAACACTCCAATTTTCCATCTTTCCGGCAAGCGGATATACATACATCTTCCCTCTCCCGGCATCAATCACGTATTCGCCCGGCCCATCCAGTTCCTCCAGCAGGTTCAAGGCAAACCATTGACGCCAAGGCGCACCTGTCATAAATCCATATACCGTATGCTGCCCTGTATGAATCATTTTATGTATCGTGTCGATGCTTTTGTCATCGGCATAACCGTGCGCAAAGTATCCGCTTATCCACATATTCTCTACCGATTTCCAACTCGAAGGGCGCTCTTCCTGATATCCGAATACAGGGAAAGGAGCCTCTTTCCCTTCCTTAGCCATCCCCGATTCCTGTATTTTTCCAATCATAACCGTAGAGATTCGGCCAACGGGCTATTCGCAGAGACTGGCCATCCGCAAAGATTTCCGTCCATGCCGCCTGGCTGGGCCTTCCGAAACCTGTAGCGTGCAGGGCCACCAGCTCCATCCGGTTTTTCTTGAAGTCAAGCTCTCTTATCAGACTTGCGGGCAGAAGCGGATCGCCCAAGCGGAAGTCACTGGGAAAATAACGGATAGGATCACCTTCCTTCTGTTCCTCCGGAATAATTTTTCCGGCGCATTCGGATTATGGGGATCCGCATCCTCGCCTATCGTCCAGTTAATTCCGATCTGGCATTGCGGCTCACGGCTTTTGATGGTTCTGTATATGCCTTCTACCGGCCAGCGATAACCGGGTTTCACCCAACTTCCATCAAACCAGAACTCCACTATTTTAGTATATTTTTCCGTGATGTCCATCAGTTCGTCCAATTGCTTCAACATGTATGTATTGTACTTCCTGTCCGACTCCACATTGTCAACATCCGCATTGACTTTCCTGTCCCACAACGAGTAATACAGTCCCAGCTTCATGCCTTGTCTCTTACATTCCCTAGCTACGGCTTCAATCACATTCGTTTTATTCCCGAACTTGCCACGTCATAATCAGTATATTTACTGTCCCAAAGACAAAAGCCCTCATGATGTTTTGCCACCAAGATGATATACTTCATACCGGCATCTTTCGCTGTCTTCACCCATTGACAGGCGTCAATCTCCGCAGGGGCATAAGTTTCCACCGGAAAAGATCCGTCTGACCATTCCACATCATGGAATGTATTGATACCAAAATGAATGAACATACCATACTTGCGCTTGATCTGATCTTTCTGGTATTTTGAAGGTTTTTCAGAAGGTATTGCAGTTGAGATACCCGGTTGTGCCTGTGCTACTTCCAACGAGCACAAGAATAAAAATAATAATAACAGTTTTTTCATATTGATTTATTTTTAGAATAAGTCTTGCTTTTTATCTCCATTCATCCGATTTATACACACCGATGACAGCATAACCTCATGCCTTATCCCTCACCTTGCGCACGTTACTTTCAGACCGGAAACAGAATAGAGATTATAGTCCATATCCACTTTGCTTTCAATAACAGCAAAACCAAA
>OGPS01002654.1_pt1 | contig 10873 bp, 9 predicted proteins | sample 1552931 | NCBI WGS metagenome assembly OGPS01 (sample SAMEA2580252, study PRJEB22360) | human gut metagenome | biome: human gut; feature: human-associated habitat; material: faeces | place: Denmark | collected 2008/2010 | reverse complement strand
CCTGCATTGTTCACTAACAATTTGCCGTCGATCCATACTTCTTCGTTGTCGGAAGAAATGTAGTAAACGCCATCTTCAGGGATGTTGACGTAACCAGTTGCTATGGCAGCATATTGTTTGACACCGCGCATAGATTCGCTTGACTTGACAACACTGGTGATTTCACGCAAATCCTTGATAACCGATTTCTTCCATTCTTTTACGTCTCCCAGTTTGGAAGAATTCAAAAACATGCCGTCGGTCACTTGCATTTCCAATCCTGGAGTAGTTTTGGCAACCTCTTTAGCGGGGGCCAAAGCTTGCTTTTCAACCGTGATCGTACGAGTCTTACTCATCTTGCCGGAAGGCAATACGGAACGGATCTTCAGAACGCCGGATTCCGTGAATTCGATCGGAGCGGAATAGGCGGTTGATTCCGGAGTCGGTTCGGTTCCGTCGATCGTATAAACCACCTTGACCGGACGGGTAGTCTTGAATTCCAGAGAAGCCTTGTCGGTGAAAGCGACAAAATCGCATGAGCCGTTCGGTTGCTCCGGTTGCGGGATATGGTAGTTGATGTTCAGTTCGTCCAGACGGACCAAGGCATTATCCAAGCGACGTTCGAAGTCTTTATAATCCTTGCGTGCCAATGGAGTCCAGCCGATTTCAGCCAATGCCAGCACACGCGGATAGGCACGGTATTCCAATAGGTCAGTGTTGTACATATATTCGGACCACAGATTTGTTTGTACCCCCTTGATCAAATTAGCTTTTCCGGTAGCGACCAAAGTATCGGGTATCGGATTGTATGCATACACTCTTGATAACGGATCGTAACCGCCGATAGAAACCGGTTCGATCTTCGGATCACCTTGGAATTGGTCAATGTACATGCCACCGCTTCCTGGAGTCATGATCGCTTCATGTCCCATGTTTGCAGCAGCGATACCGCCTTCTTCACCACGCCAAGACATGACGGTTGCGGAAGGAGCGAGGCCGCCTTCGAGGATTTCATCCCATCCGATGATCTTTTTACCATGCTTTTCGGACAAGTATTTCTCCATGCGCTGAACGAAATAGCTCTGCAGCTTTTCTTCGGCAGAATGGTTCTTGTCGGCTTTCAGACCTTCCTCGCGGATGCGCTTCTGGCAGAGCGGGCATTCTTTCCAGCTTGATTTCGGGCATTCGTCACCACCGATATGGATATATTCGCCGGGGAAAAGAGGTGCGACTTCGTCGAAAACATCCTGCAGGAGCTCGAACGGTTTTTCCTTTCCGGCACACAATACGATGTCTTCTACCCCCCAGATGATACGCGGGGTGGTCGGTTCGCCCTTGCAAGACAATTCGGGATATGCGGAGATTGCAGCCAACTCGTGTCCCGGAAGTTCGATTTCAGGAACGATCGTGATAAAACGGTCTGCTGCATATTTTACCACTTCCTTGATTTGGTCTTGCGTATAAAAACCGCTATATTCCGTTCCTTCGCCATCTATGCGTTTGGAACCGACTTCTGTCAGTTTTGGGTATTTCTTGATTTCGATACGCCAGCCCTGGTCGTCCGTCAGATGCCAATGCATGCGGTTGATCTTGAACAAAGCTAATACGTCGAGATGTTTCTTTACGTTCTCTACCGGGATGAAATGACGGCAAGGATCCAGCATGATGCCGCGATATTCGAAACGCGGTTCGTCTTTCACTGTCACGCAGGATGCAGTCCAGGCGATACCGTTTACGACTGCCGGGCTTTGGATCTCGGCTGGAAGCAACTGCATGAACGTTTGCATGCCGTAGAACAAGCCTTGCGGGGTCTTAGCCTTAACCGTCACGCCTTGCGGAGTGACATCCAGCGTGTAGCCTTCGTCGTTTACATCCAGTGCCTCGTCGATCGCCAGTGCAATGCCGTTTGAGGCGGCCTTGTCACTGACCGTTATCTGGTAACCGGTGGCAAGATTCATCTGGGCGGCAAAATATTCGGCAACAGTTTTAGCTTCCGGAGTGGAGGCGGAGAAGGCTGTGTTTTTGCTTAGTTTAAAACTACCCTCGTTCTGGACGAGGCTTACCGGCGTCGGGATTACATTGATGCCCTGGTTGTAAGGCATCTGTTTAGTTGGCCCTTCGCTGCACGACGCAAGGATACAAAATGCTGCGCCGGCACAAAGTGATAAAAAAGTTTTCATTTTGGAATTTATGTAATTTGATTGATTTAGAAAGAAGGAAGAAATTTATGATTTTTGATTTACGATTTATTTCCGTGCCGCATAAATCATAAATCAAAAATCATAAATCTATAGTGTTACCAAGCGAAGATAGGATATTCCTTCATGATACCGTTCACCTTCTCACGAACGGCGCCGATAGTCTTATCGCATTCGGGAGCTGCCAATACGGTGTCGATCAGTTCCACGATCTCGCCCATAAGCGGCTCTTTAGCGCCACGGGTCGTGATAGCGGGCGTACCCACACGGATACCGGAGGTCTGGAAGGCCGAGCGGCTGTCGAACGGAACCATGTTCTTGTTTACGGTGATGTCGGCAGATACCAACGCCTTCTCGGCAACCTTACCGGTCAAATCGGGATATTTGCTGCGCAGGTCTACCAGCATGGAGTGGTTGTCCGTACCGCCGGAAACGATGGTGAAGCCACGGTCTATCAAGGCTTGTGCCAAGACAGCGGCGTTTTTCTTCACCTGCTTGGCATATTCTTTCCATTCCGGTTGCAGGATTTCGCCGAAGGCAACGGCTTTGGCTGCGATGACATGTTCCAGCGGACCACCTTGGATACCGGGGAATACGGCTGAATCCAGCAACTGGGACATCATCTTGATTTCTCCCTTCGGAGTTTTCTTGCCCCAGGGATTGGGGAAGTCCTTACCCATCATGATAACGCCACCGCGAGGACCACGCAGAGTCTTGTGGGTAGTGGAGGTCACGATGTGGGCATATTTCACGGGGTTATCCAGTTCACCGGCTGCAATCAGTCCGGCAGGATGAGCCATGTCAATCATTAGGATGGCACCTATCTTGTCCGCGATTTCGCGCATGCGCTTGTAGTCCCATTCGCGGGAATAAGCAGAACCGCCGCCGATAATCATTTTGGGTTTCTCGCGCAGGGCAACTTCTTCCATCTGGTCATAGTCCACACGTCCGGTTTCCTGGTTCAGATTGTATTCGCAGGGAGTATAGATAATACCGGAAGTGTTGACCAGTGAGCCATGGGAGAGGTGACCGCCGTGTGCAAGGTTCAGTCCCATGAATTTGTCGCCCGGATTGAGCACGGCGAGGAATACGGCTGCATTGGCTTGTGCACCGGAGTGCGGCTGTACGTTGGCCCATTCTGCGCCGAAAATCTGTTTCAAGCGGTCGATGGCAATCTGCTCACTCTGGTCCACTACCTCACAACCACCATAGTAACGCTTGCCGGGGTATCCTTCAGCATACTTGTTGGTGAGGCAGGAGCCCATTGCCTGCATAACCTGGTCACTTACAAAGTTCTCTGATGCAATCAGTTCAATGCCTTTGAGCTGACGTTGGTGTTCTTTTTCGATAAGTTCGAAAATTAAATCATCTCTTTTCATTCTGCTTATTAGATAAGTTTGATAAATCTGTGTTCTCTTATTAAGCGCACAAATTTACGGGAAATAAATGAATAAATTGAAAGAAAAGGAAGAAATTTACTGTCAAAAGAACACTCCGAAAGAAAAACTCAGCACATTGTCCCTGCGGTGAAAACGGATTTCGTTTTTCGTGTTTTCGTCAGCAGCGTTGTTGTCGGCCGGAATATCGTATGTCACGCTCTTGGAGATGTTGTGCAGCCCCATGTCGTAACGGAAGTCGAAAAAGACGCGTGAGATGGTGACGGATACGCCGACGGTGAAACTGAGATTGAGCGGACGCAGCCTTTCACGGATATTCACCTGGTCGAAATTCTCGAAGTCGATGTCACTTTTCCTGTCCCATATATAGCGCACTTTGGGTCCTCCAAAGACGGCAAGGCTGTACGGCCCCTCCTTGATGAAGTTGTATCCGTAGATGACGGGGATGTCTATACTGTGGATGGACGATGTAATGGAGGCTTCCTCCAGCCGGGCTCCTGATGCGGCGTCTTCGGGCAGAGGTTTCTCGAAGGTGATGTTGCACCGGTTGATGTTGTAGGATATTTCCGGTTGCAGGAAGTGGCGGTCGAAGTTTATCCGCATGAAAAGGGAACCGAAATATCCTATCTTGTAATTGTTCTGCACTTCGTCAATGGGTACTCCGTTGACACTGAACTGGGATACAAGGAACAAGGAAGAGGTGAAACCGCCTTTGAAACCGAAATTGACCGGAGTTTCCTTGCGGTGTCCGGAATGCTCTTCGTCGGCAGTACCGGGCACAACCGGAGTCTGTCCCCACATCATGGCGGGGAAGGCCAACAGATATAAGCCCATCAAGATTCGTCGCAACTCCATCTCTTAAAACCTTTATCGCATTATTACTTCTTTTTCTCTACTGACCATCCGAATTTGCCTATCTTTTCTCCCAGCTCATAATATCCACCGTGCACATAGACCAAGGGATTCGTTTCCGCCAGTTCCAGTTTGCCGGTTTCAGGGTTCAGATTACGGGTATCGGCACGTACATTTACCACATCCGCTATAAACATGTCGTGCGAACCGAGAGCCATAATCTCCTTTACCCGGCATTCTATGCAAAGCGGTGATTCCTCGATAAGAGGCGCGCTGACTACGGTGCTTTTCCCCGGTGTCAGATGCATTTCCTCGAATTTGTTGTAGTCCTTTCCGGAGCGTACGCCACACCAGTCCGTGGCCCGTGCCATATCTTTCGTGGTGAGGTTGATGACGAATTCCATATTCCGCTTGATGATGTCGTAGGAGTGGCGTTCGGGGCGTACGGAGATGTAGCACATGGGCGGGTTCGTACAAATCGTCCCCGTCCATGCGATAGTCAGAATGTTATATTCCTCCGGAGTGCTTCCGCAGCTCACCAGTACGGCGGGCAGCGGATAAATCATGGTTCCGGGTTTCCAGTCTTCTTTCATATAATCTCAATATCTTCTCTGGTCTGCTCCTTTTCGCAGTAGTGACATTTGATGACGCAATTGTCCTTATCCACGACATGAAACAACGTAGGCATAGGCTCATTGTTCGTGATGCACTTCGGGTTGGCGCATTTCACGATTCCGCGCAGCTCTTCGGGCAGGCGGACTTCGCGTTTCTCCACCACTTCGTAGTCGCGGATAATGTTCAGTTTTACATTGGGAGCCACCACGGCGATACGGTTTATCTCTTCGTCGCAGAAGAACTTGTCGGCAATCTTGATGATGCCTTTCGTGCCCAGCTTCTTGCTCTTGAGGTTGAAGCCGATAGTGATATTGTTGCTCATGTGTTCCAGTCCGAGCAGGGAGACTACGGTAAACAGTCTCTCGGAGGGTATATGGTCTATTACAGTGCCGTTTTCCAGAGCAGCAACCTGCAATTCCTGTTTCTTTTCGCTTAACATCTTGAAATATTAGTTATTAGACGATTCTACTGAATTACTCCTTTACTCTTTTTCACCTCATCCAGCGTGATGCCCAGTACATCGCACAGAATAGCTTCACGGGCATACAGTCCGTTTTGTGCCTGCTGGAAATAGTATGCCTTGGGATTGTCGTCCACATCATAGGCTATTTCGTTGACACGGGGCAGCGGATGCAGGATGCGCAGGTTGGGACGGGTATGTTCCAGCATCTTGTTGCGCAGGATGTAGACATTCTTCACCCGCTCGTACTCCATAAGGTCGGTGAAGCGCTCGCGCTGCACACGGGTCATGTAGAGGATGTCGGCATCAGCAATGATTTCTTCCGTAAAGTCCGTATGTTCCACGTACTTGATGTTGTGCTCGCGGCAGTAGATTTTGTATTCTTCGGGCATCCGCAACTCGTCGGGAGCGATGAAGTGGAAAGTGGGGTTGAAGTGGCGCATGGCCATCAGCAGGGAGTGGACGGTACGGCCGTACTTCAAGTCGCCGACCAGAAAAATGTTCAGGTTCTCCAGTGTGCCTTGTGTCTTGTAGATGGAGTAGAGATCGAGCATGGTTTGTGAGGGATGCTGGTTGGCACCGTCTCCGGCATTCACAATGGGCACGGTGGTGACTTCACTGGCATAGCGTGCGGCCCCTTCGAGGTGGTGGCGCATCACGATGATGTCGGCATAGTTGCTCACCATCTTGATGGTGTCTTTCAGCGTCTCGCCCTTGGATGAGCTGGTGGCCTTTGGGTCGCTGAACCCGATGACACGTGCTCCAAGCCGGTTGGCGGCAGTCTCGAAACTGAGGCGTGTACGGGTGGAAGGCTCGAAAAATAAGGTGGCAACTACTTTCCCGTCCAATATATGCCGATTGGGATGGGCTTCAAACTCTTTCGCCATCTCGAGCATATAGAGGATTTTTTCCCGGCTATGCTCGGCAATGGTGACTAAACTTCTGTTTTCCATATCGTTGAATTCATTTATACTTTTCGAGAGTGTAAAGTTACGGAAAATATGCGGGCTACGGAAATATGCGGGGAAGTTTTTTGCGAAATATGGGCTGTTTTTTTAACCGTGTGGCTTGTTGTCCGGAATGCCACACTTCATCATCCGAAATGCCACACTTCGACAAAGTAAATGCCGCATTTCGCGAATGTTCAAGTGTGGCATTTGCCTTAGTCAAGTGCGGCGTTTGCCTTGTCGAAGTGTGGCATTCCGGACAGTGAAGTGTGGTATCTCTTTACGCCGTCGCCGTCGTTCTTTTTAACGACAACGTCGTTTTTTTCTCTTCTCTTCTTATCTTATCTCCTCTTACGCGCGCGAGGGCAAGTTTTCATTGTTTCAATCTGTATTATAGCTCATTACGATGTGTTTTTCCTTTCCGATTTTTTCTTCAAGTTTTCTAATTATTTTGCAATCGTTTTGCATTTCACTGACAGTTTCCATTAAAATAAACGGGCGTTTTTTTTGTGAATGCCGGAAATCTTATCCTGAAAAAGATATAAAAAGCATAGGCACATCCAATATATTTCCGTACCTTTGCCCTATTATTGAACTTTGATTTTAGCAACTGAAACATGATAAGGAAAGTCGTCAAAATCCTATGGATTTTCATCGCACTGATTTCGCTGGTGTGTGTCTTTATATTCTTTTCCATAGCCAAGGGCTGGATAGGCTATATGCCTCCGGTGGAAGACCTGGAAAATCCGAATTACAAATTTGCCACAGAAGTCTTTTCCGAGGACGGAAAAGTATTGGGTACTTATTCCTATAGTAAGGAAAACCGCGTGTTTGTGGGATACAATGATTTGTCGCCCAATATCATCAACGCCTTGATAGCTACGGAAGATGTACGTTTTGCCGAACATTCGGGCATTGACGCCTACGCCCTGACGCGTGCCGTAGTGAAGCGCGGTATCCTGATGCAGAAGAATGCCGGCGGTGGCAGTACCATCACCCAGCAGCTTTCCAAACAGCTTTATTCTCCCAGTGCCGACAATGTGATGGAACGTCTGTTCCAGAAGCCCATCGAATGGGTGATTGCCGTAAAGCTGGAGCGTTACTATACAAAAGAGGAAATCCTCACCATGTATCTCAACAAGTTCGATTTCCTGAACAATGCGGTAGGCATCAAGACTGCTGCCTTTACCTACTTCGGTTGCGAACCGAAAGATTTGAAGATTGAGGAAGCGGCTACGTTGGTGGGCATGTGCAAGAATCCGTCTCTCTATAATCCGGTGCGCTACAATGAACGTTCCCGTGGACGGCGCAATGTGGTGCTCGACCAGATGCGGAAAGCGGGATATATTACGGAAGCCGAGCGCGACTCCCTCCAGGCATTGCCTCTGAAACTGAAGTACAACCGTGTGGACCACAAGGAAGGGTTGGCCACTTATTTCCGCGAATACCTGCGCGGCGTGCTCACCGCCAAGAAGCCCGACAAGGCCAACTACCGCGGTTGGCAGATGCAGAAATACTACGATTCACTCGACTGGGAGAACAACCCGCTCTTTGGATGGTGCGAAAAGAACACCAAGAAAGACGGTACCAAATACAACCTCTACACCGACGGGCTGAAAATCTATACCACGCTCGACTCGCGTATGCAGCAGTATGCCGAGGATGCCGTGACAGAGCATCTGAAGGAACTGCAAGGTTACTTCTTCAAGGAAAAGAAAGGGGCCAAGAAAGCTCCCTACACCTTCCGTCTGACCCAGGAGCAGGTGGACGAGATTCTGGGACGTGCCATGAGGTTGTCCGACCGCTACCGCATTATGAAGAAAGCCGGAGCCACCGAAGCTGAAATAAAGAAAGCCTTCGATACCCCGGAGGAGATGTCCGTATTCAGTTGGGAAGGGGAGAAAGACACCATTATGACCCCGATGGATTCCATCCGTTACTACAAGTTCTTCCTTCGTGCCGGTTTCATGTCCATGGACCCGCGCAGCGGACATGTCAAGGCATACGTAGGCGGACCGAACTACCATTACTTCCAGTACGATATGGCCATGGTGGGACGCCGCCAGGTAGGTTCTACCATCAAGCCTTTCCTTTATACATTGGCTATGGAGAACGGTTTTTCTCCCTGCGACGAAGTGCGCCACGTGGAATACACGCTGATTGATGAAAACGGAAAACCGTGGACGCCGCGTAATGCCAACAAAAAGCTGATTGGTGACATGGTGACCGTGAAGTGGGGGCTGGCAAACTCGGACAACTGGATTACGGCCTATCTCATGAGCAAGCTGAACCCCTATAATCTGAAACGTCTTATACATACTTTCGGTGTCCGCAACCGTGATATAGTACCTTCCGTTTCACTCTGTCTGGGCCCGTGCGAGATTTCCGTCGGCGAGATGGTAAGTGCCTATACCGCATTCCCCAACAAGGGTATCCGGGTAGCTCCGCTGTTCGTGACCCGCATCGAGGACAATGATGGAAACGTGCTGGCGACCTTTGCTCCCGAAATGCAGGAAGTCATCAGTGTATCCAGCGCTTACAAGATGCTGGTCATGCTGCGTGCCGTTGTCAACGAAGGTACCGGAGGCCGTGTGCGCCGTCTAGGTGTGAAAGCCGACATGGGCGGCAAGACCGGAACGACGAACTACAATGCCGACGGCTGGTTTATGGGCTTCACGCCTTCGCTTGTGTCCGGTTGCTGGGTGGGCGGTGAGGACCGCGACATCCACTTCGATACGATGCTTCACGGACAAGGTGCTTCCATGGCATTGCCTATCTGGACCAAATACATGGTGAAAGTGCTCGGTGACAAATCTCTGGGATATGATGAAAATGAAACATTCCAGTTGCCCGAAGGCTATGACCCGTGCAAGGATGATGTGAATCTGGAAGGAGACACCCATATAGAAGAACCGATAGAGGGACTCGACGAACTGTTTAATTAGTTGAAAGGTGAAAATTGAAAGTGGAAAGGTAAACTTTCAATTTTCACCTTTTCCCCTTTCACCTTAAAAAAATGGATTATACGATTAGTATTGGGAGCAACGAGCAGCGGAGGGAGAACATGGAACTGGCTCGCAGACGCTTGACGGAACTTTTTTCGGGAATACGTTTCTCGGAAGAGGAGGAGACGGTACCTTTGTTCTTTCACCGTCCGAATCTGTTCTCCAATCAGGTGGCATGCTTTGCTTCCGATAATCCGGTAGAGGAAGTCACCGCCTGCCTGAAAGCCATCGAACGGGAAGCCGGAAGGAAGCCCGAGGAGAAGGAGCAGGAAATTGTACGGCTGGATATAGACTTGTTGTCTTGTGACGGGACTGTCTATAAGCCAAAAGATTTGAAACGTGATTATATCCTGCGAGGATTGAAACAACTGTTATAATTAATAAAGAATATAAGGAGATGGGTCGATAGTATATGAACACTTTCGGACACACTCTCATTTTAAAAAACGAAGATTGAAAATGAAATTTTTAGGAATCATACCTGCCCGTTACGCATCTACGCGTTTTCCAGCCAAACCATTGGCGGTGTTAGGTGGAAAAACCGTGATACAGCGAGTATACGAGCAAGTGGCAGGAATCTTGGACGATGCATACGTGGCTACGGACGATGAGCGTATTGAAGCCGCAGTAAAAGCATTCGGAGGAAAGGTGGTAATGACTTCCACCGAACATAAAAGCGGCACCGACCGCTGTCAGGAAGCTTGTACAAAAATAGGAGGACAGTTTGATGTCGTGGTGAATATCCAGGGGGATGAGCCTTTCATCCAGCCTTCGCAGTTACAAGCCGTCAAAGCATGTTTCGACGATCCGGCCACCCAGATAGCCACTCTGGTGAAACCCTTTACGGTAGATAATGGTTTTGAGGCACTGGAAAATGTGAACTCTCCGAAGGTTGTGCTCAACAAAAACAGGAATGCCCTCTATTTTAGCCGTTCCATCATTCCCTACCAGCGCAATGCGGCGAAGGAAGACTGGCTGGAGAACCATACGTATTATAAGCATATCGGCCTTTATGCCTATCGCGTAGAGGTACTGAAAGAGATAACCGCCCTTCCGCAGTCATCCCTCGAGATTGCCGAATCATTGGAACAGCTTCGTTGGTTGGAAAACGGATACACTATCAAAGCAGGTATCACGGATGTAGAAACTATCGGCATAGATACTCCTCAAGATTTGGAACGGGCAGAAGAATTTCTTAAAAGCCATGGGCTGTAAACTAGAAAGCCCATGCTGAACCGAAGTGACCAACCCCGGATTCTTGAACCGGAACAACTGGTGGTGCAAAGGCCGGAACGTATCAAGTTGCCTAATGGCGTACCATTGAGCGTGCTCAATGCCGGTGACAATGAAGTGACACGTATCGATCTCCTCATGGCAGGCGGCCGATGGCAAACGAAACAACCCCTTCCGTGCTGGATAT
>OGPS01002649.1_pt1 | contig 10880 bp, 8 predicted proteins | sample 1552931 | NCBI WGS metagenome assembly OGPS01 (sample SAMEA2580252, study PRJEB22360) | human gut metagenome | biome: human gut; feature: human-associated habitat; material: faeces | place: Denmark | collected 2008/2010 | reverse complement strand
AAAGCCTCCCTCATTGAGGGAGGTGGCATCGCGTCAGCGATGACGGAAGGAGTTGTGCAACAGCCCCTTGCTGTTTATGGGGGAGTTACTTCATCAGCTTCTTGAGCTTGAGCCACGCGCCGAACACATCGTACTTGGTGACGTAACGGTCGGGGTCAAAGCGGGAAGCGTCGCTGTCGTCGGCGGGCTTCACAAGGCCCTTGTCGATGGCCCAGCGGGTCGCCTTCTGCAGCTCGATCTCCTCTGCGGGCACATCGCTGTACAGGCTCGGCAGAGCCGCTTCGGGCTTGCCCGCCGTCTCCCACAGCAGCACCACCAGCTCACGCCGGTTGGTGGGCACCGCCACACCCTTCGGCAGGTTCAGCTGCAAGTAGCTGTCCACGCCAAGGCTCACGCCCTGCCATACCAAGATGCCAGCCGCTGCGCCGCCCACGGCCACCGTTGCCATGGTGCCCAGCGCCGAGGGCCCATCGTCCTCGCCCGGCAGCTCGGAGGAGCGGTACTGCGCCTCAATGGTGATGTCCGCTTCCGGCATCGCAAAGCTCATGTGGGGGTCGTGCAGCATCACGCTGGGGTCACCCGTCAGCGTGTCCTTGACGCCCTCCGGGAAGCGGATGCTCCACACGTCAAAGGTCATGCCCTCCGGCACTTCCGACTCGTCCACGTCCACCGTCAGTTTGGTGCCCTTCTCGGCCTTTACCTCAGTCTTGTTGTTGATCTTGCCGCCCTTGACGGTAACGGTGTAGGTCTTGGGCTGGGCGTCGGGGTTCGGGGTGGGGGTGCTCTTGGTCAGCTTGATGTTGCCGTCTTCCGCCGCCGTAACGGTATACCAGCCGTTTTCATCTGCCTGACCAACATCTTCACCGTTGGCTTTTTCGACAGTACCGCCCTTGACCTTGACTTTCAGCGTCGGCGTGCCGGTGAAGTACAGCGTCTCGCCGGAGACTTCGCCCGCGCAGCCGTCGAGGGTCGCCGTAACGGTTACGCCGCCCGCTTCGGTCAGCTCCTGTGCGCCCGGAAGCTTGGTGTCACTCACGCAGTTTTTGATATTGCCGTTGTTTGTGACCGTGACGTTGTGCAGAATACTGTTCGTGACCGTTCCGATTGTATCAACCGTCACCTTAGCACCATCAAAGTACATTCCATCAACTGTGCCCTCAATCTTGACAGCTTGGGTAAGGGGAATCGTACCCTTTACACTTGTGTATTCTCCAATCTCCAAGTTGCACTTGAGGCTGTCACTGCTGGAATTTTTGTCCAATACAAAATTTTCTCCGGTCAAGAAGAGCAAGTTCTTGCTGGGGTCGGTTTCATCAGAAACTCTGTATTCCCAGCCGCGGCCAAAGTATGTTGTGACATTCTCGTGTACATCACGGCGTATCGCATTGTTGATATCCGGCACACCATTGACGAGAACCAGTTCTCCGCTGCCGGTAGGCTCATAAACAGCTTCCAGCTCAACCTTTTCAGCGGGCATTGCAAATTTGTAGGTACGAGTGTCTTTGTCTGCCGAACTAAACACCGGACAAGTGGTTCCATTCAGTGCATTCCAGCCTACAAAGGCAAAGCCATTAGCCGGTGCATCTGCCACAATGGTGATTATCTTGCCTTGTTCAAAACTGCCGCTCGTTGCCTCATTGTTGGTAATTTTGCCACTGGTTATGGTCAACAGATAGGTCGGGTTCTTCGCGTAGGTTGCGGTCAGCGTCACATTGCTCGTAGGCATCTGAAAAATCAGATTCTCTTTCGTCAGGTCAATTGTATTACCGGACCAGCCATAAAGCGCTATCGTTGTGTCCGTACCGGTTTTCTTGGCTTCCCAGCCCGCAAAATGCTCACCGGTTTTCGGGGCGTTGGCCGTCACCCTGACTCGACTTCCCCATGCAAACATATTGCTATACGCACCTTCGATCGTGCCGTCTTTTACCGTCAGTGTATAGCTTTTATTAACGGAGCACGCCTCAACCGTTAAATTGTAGCCCGGCATGGTCAGAGTATAAGTATCATCCTCATTAGGTTCCCTCGCGATAAACGCATACGGATTAGTATACCATACACCGTTAAACACTTTCCACTGATTTTCGATCTGCGGTTTGATCTTAACGGTTGTACCTTCTTTATACTCACCCATCGTCGCCGTCGAACCGTCCTTTTTTACGATCACAGCATCGTTCAGCGTCAGCGTATGCTTTACCTCACTCGGATCAGGGGCACCGATTTGGTTCAGCACAAGTTCCTTGTCCTTCTCCTGCACTATGAACTTCTGGAAACCCTCGCTGTCTTTGCCTACCGTCAAACCGCCATAAGTCGTCTTACCGTTGACATCGGTAATCGTTTCCTTGTTGCTACCAGAAATTTTCACTTTGACTTCCGGTTCGCCGACAATATACACTTCTGTACCGAACACGACAGCTTTGATTCCGCTCAGTGTCGCACCAACTGTTTCGCCACTGCTTGCTTTCAGCACATGAACTTTTTGTTCTCCGCTTGGCGAAAAATCAAATACAGCCTCGTCAATCTTGCCGCTGTTGCTATACGACATTTTACCGTTCCTGTCATCCGTGCGAATGATTGCATTTTTAATCGTTGCACCAGCATTATTGGTCAGTCGCTTGCAGCAAACAAACGACACGTTTTCCATCGTACCGTTGTTCGTCACATAGCCATAGTCAACATAACAGTTCCTTACCGTACCATAGTTCGTCAAGGTCGGATACCCGGAATAGCCGTTGCCCTCTGTATGAAATTTCGGTCCATCAATCACGCCATGGTTTTCGACCGGTCGAGAAAGGAATATCCATCCTTTAACTGTTGCTTTCTCTCCAACCTCCAACTTACACTTGAGATAACCGCCATTACAGCTCAGGTCAAAAGTTTTTTCTTCCGTCGGGTTCAGCTTCAGCGTCTCGCCGTCATACGTCCAGCCGTCGCCATAGTAAATGGTCTTGCCATCAGCGGTCTTCTGCTTCGCATGTTCCCCACTGGTATCCGGCACACCACCCGCAAGAACCAATTCCGGGTCAGGTGTCACAGGCGTTGTGGATACCGTAAACTTCAATGTTGTCCCGCTGATTTTGTCTGGGTTCAGGGTGAAGCTTCCATCCTGCTTCAGCGTTACACCATCCCAATTTGTAAGCGCATAGGTGCCACTGCCGTCCACAACATCCCAGTTGGAAACGCCATCGCCCACCACTTTGAGTGCATCCGTGTCATTGGGTATCACATACACAGACTGACCCAAGTCGATTTCTTTTTCACCAGCGGCATAAACAAACTTCGACGCCTTACCTTTGGTCGTCAGTGTATAACCCTTCGCAATCGTTCCACTACCGGTAGGCCTTGTTACAAACACGCCACCGGTGATCGTTGCGCTATCAGCCTCGTTTTGGACTTCTGCCTTAAACAAGCCACCCGTAATGCTTGCAGCTATTCCTTCATCGCCGGAATCGCCATTCGTCACATTTTTCTCAAATACGCCGCCAGCGATTGTAGTATGATTGATTATACTCCCATGAGCACCTGTAAAAGTGCCGCCTATAATAGTACCACGGTTGCTCACATCCGCAAAGGTTCCGCCAGAAATCTTACCGCCCGCCTGATTCCAGACTGTACCCTCAAATGTACCGCCAACCACTGTTGCACCATTGATAATAACGCCGCAAGTGACCGGAGCCGAAAAAGTATACATACCCTTTTTCAGCGTCAGGTTTGAGTCGTACTCCCAATTTTCGCCCTTCGCGCCGTCGTCGCCAACCGGCTCACCGTTGCGGTCGATTTGAATCGTGGGCGCATCAGCCCCATTGGCGGCGTCGATGTCCTCCCCATTCTCCTCCGCCATCTCCGCAGTCCCTCCGGCGGGGGTCTGCGCAAGGGCGCTGACGGGGAACAGCGAGATCATCATGCTCAGCGCAAGAACAAGGCTGAGAATGCGCTTTTTCATAAAAGCACCTCCTCGTTTTCCGAAATTTTATCATTCTGCTATCAATATAACACATTTTGACGCATTTCGATAGAGGAGGCGTGTATTCTCAGCCTTGTATATTTCAATCTTTTCTTTTTATCGCGGATTTTCCGGGGTCAGCGCTTGCGGGCCGCAAACTTGGCGCGGATGACGCTGAGGGCGATCAGCTCCAGCGCAATGGCCACAGCCAGCAGGATCAGCGAGGTGAAAAGGCTGGCGCTGGCACCGAGGACGATCTGGCTCAGGCCGGTGATGACGTAACAGACCGCCGAGATGGCGGCCACGGTGACGGCATAGGGCAGCTGAGTGGACACATGGTTCACATGGCTGCAATGGGCGCCCGCTGAGGCCATGATGGAGGTATCGGAGATGGGGGAGCAGTGGTCGCCGCAGACCGCGCCGGACAGGCACGCCGCGATGGAGATGACCAGCATCTCGCCCTGCGGGAAGGCGTGGCAGACGATGGGGATCAGGATGGAGAAGGTGCCCCACGAAGTGCCGGTGGCAAAGGCGAGGAAGACCGCCACGAGGAAGATGATGGCGGGCAGCAGGTACTGCAGGGCCGCCGCCGAGCCGTTCAGCAGGTTCGCGACGTAGTATTTTGCGCCCAGCAGGTTGGTCATGCCGGAAAGGGTCCATGCCAGCGTGAGGATCAGCATGGGGCTGACCATGGCCTTGAAGCCCTCCGGGATGCAGGCCGCGAAATCTTGGAAGGTCATCACCTCGCGCACGCGGTAGAAGACGAAGGTGAACAGCAGGGCAATGCTGCTGCCCATCACGAGGCCCGCCGAGGCGTTGCAGTCCGAGAAGGCGGTGATGAAGTCCACGCCGGAGAAGAAGCCGCCGGTGTAGATCAGGCCGAAGATACAGGCTGCGATCAGCACCACCACCGGCAGGATCAGGTCGATGACATGGCCGCGGGTGTCGGTACCGTCGTCCACATCGTCGCCGTAGGGGCGGTCGTCGGTGGTGAAGAGGTCGCCGTTCAGGGCGTTGTCTTCATTGAGCTTCATGGGGCCGTAGTCGGCGCCCGTGAGCACGAGGAAGAAGATCATCACCAGCGTCAGCAGAGCGTAATAATTGTACGGGATGGTGCGCAGAAACATCGTAAATCCGTTGATCCCGGAGCCTTCCGGCACCGAGGAGGTGACCGCCGCCGCCCAACTGGACACCGGCGCGATGATGCAGACCGGAGCCGCCGTGGCGTCGATGAGGTAGGCCAGCTTGGCGCGGGAGACCTTCTGCCGGTCGGTGACCGGGCGCATGACCGAGCCGACGGTCAGGCAGTTGAAGTAGTCGTCCACGAAGATGACCACGCCCAGCACGAAGGTCGCCAGCTGCGCCCCGGCGCGGGTGTGGATGTGGGTGGACGCCCACCGCCCGAAGGCCGCGCTGCCGCCCGCCTTGTTCATCAGGGCCACGAGGATGCCCAGCATCACGAGGAAGACGAGGATGCCCACGTTGCTGGAGTCGGCCAGCTTCGCCACCATACCGCCCTCTCCATTAAAGAACAGAGTGTTCAGCGCCAGCTCCAAGTTGCCGTTGGCGTAGAGCAGCGCACCCGTGGCGATGCCCACCAGCAGCGAGGTGTAGACCTCCTTGGTGTTCAGCGCCAGCACGATGGCCACCACCGGCGGCAGCAGACTCAGCGCCGTGCTGTACACCGCGCAAGTGTAGTTCGCCGGGTCCGTGATGGTGCCGGGCGTTGCCGCCGTGCACCACAGCAGCAGCCCGAACACCAGCACCACGCCGGCCCACGATAGATTCACTTTTTTCATAAAACGATTCCTCTTCTGATTTTTTGCCTCGGCGCGGGGCAGACTATCCCCAAGAAAGACAAAGGGGGTGGCCGACGCGCCGGATTATAAAGCGCTGTACTTTGAGCTGTTCCGCGCCAGCGAACAGGCCGCCCGCATCCTGCTGGAAGCCCAGCAGAAAGCGGAGGAGCAGATTATGGAGGACGACCAGCCGCCGATGCGGCTCAGCCCTTCTTCGCCTGAGCCTTCGCCGCAAACTTCGCGTCGTTCACGATGAAGCGTTCGTGCACGCCGCCGCCCACGGGGCCTTTTTCATCCTGCAGGGATACCTTAAACACCAGCTTGCGGCCTTCCACGGCGGTCAGCTCGCTCTCGCAGGTCACGGTCATGCCTACGGGGGTGGGGGCGGTGTGCTCCAGCTCCAGCTTGGTGCCCACGGAACCGCAGCCCTCGTCCAGCTCACCCGCCACGCTCATCCAGCAGGTCTTCTCGGCCAGCGCCACCAGCGCGGGCGTCGCGAAGACGTCCAGCGTGCCGCTGCCCATGGTCTTTGCAGTGTTTTCGTTCGTCACGAGCTGGCTCTGCTCGCCCTTGATGCCAACAGTCAACATAAAAATACTTCCTTTCTTCAATCGCCGCACCGGCAAATACTTTCCAGTACCTTGATAGGATACCACACTTTCCGCGCCGATGCACCTGTTTTGGAGGGATTTCTGCAATTTTCCTCTTCCGCTTTTGCCCAAAACGCGCTATGATAGGGCCGAAAGGCGGTGTCCTCTATGAGCGACTTCTGGAAATCCTATGATATCACCGCGCTGGAATACGGCGAAGGCTACCAATGCTATCCTCTTTACGGCAAGATCCATCGAATTGAGCTGGCCCTTTCGCTGCTCTTTATCGTAGGGGTCGCGCTCTGGTACAAGCGCAGCGGGACGAAGCTGCGCCGGAAGATCTTGGTCGGTGTCACAGGTCTGCTTTTACTGGACGAAGCTGCTCTGCTGCTGGGCATGGCCTTGACCGGCCAATGGAACTGGAGCTATCTGCCGCTCCATCTGTGCAGCATCAACGTCTTTGTCTGCCTTTACAACACCCTCTTCGACCAGAATTGGTGCAAAGAGGAGCTGTATGCCCTCTGCATCCCCGGCGCGGCGCTGGCGCTGCTCTGCCCAAGCTGGCTCGATGTGCCCTCGTGGTGGACGCTCATCAATCTGCACTCCATCTCCATCCACGCCCTGCTCGTACTCTACCCGGTCCTCCTCGTCGTGGGCGGCTACCGCCCCAGCGTCCGCCGGGTGCCGCAGGTACTGGCCTTTCTCTTCGGCTCCGCCCTGCCCATCTACTTTCTGAACAAACCCTTGTGCACGAACTTCTACTTCCTTAATAACCCCTACGGCAACGTCATCACCACGGCTTTCACCAACCTGCTGGGTGAAAAATACTATATTCTCGGTTTCCTGCCCGCCATTGCGGCGGCGCTGGCGCTGATGTATCTGCCGTGGGTGGCGGCCGCCCGCCGGAAGTGACTTATCCAGATTTTGAACACGTGTGTTCCAAATCTCTCCCCGCTTTGAGACGCGGCGGTTTTTGTTTCCAAAAATGCACCCTTTTTGCAGATTAAAAATGCAGTTTTCTTGCGTATTGCGGTAAAATTCAAGATTTTTGATTTTGGGGCAAAAATCTTTGCAAAAGCCCTTGACAGGGGCTGTTCTGCGTGATACCATGAACACATGAACAGACATTCATATGAATTCACAGCGAAGGGAGATGCCGAGATGGCCGAAGCAAAAGATGCCCTGCCCGCAGCGCAGCCGCAATCGGTCGCACTGCCGGACGACGAGGTGCTGTACGAGCTGGCCGACCTGTTCCGGGTGTTCGGCGACTCCACCCGCATCAAGATCCTGTATGCCCTGCACGACAATGAACTCTGTGTGCAGGACATCGCGAACGCGGTGCAGTTGAGCCAGTCCGCGGTGAGCCACCAACTCCGGGTCCTCAAGGATACCAAGCTCGTGCGGTTCCGCCGGGACGGAAAAACCGTTTACTACGCACTGGACGATGACCATGTGCGCAGCATCCTCTCCTTGGGGATGGAACATATCGAGGAATCGTTGAAAGGCAGGTACTACTTATGAAGAAGAACTACAAGATCGAAGTCGATTGCGCAAACTGCGCTCAGAAGATGGAAGATGCCGCCAACACCGTTGCCGGTGTGGCAAGCGCTACCGTCAGTTTTATGACCCAGAAGATGAAGGTCGAGTTCGCTGAGGGTGCGGACCCCCACGATACCATGGTCAACGTTCTGGCCGCCTGCAAGAAGGTCGAGGACGACTGCGAGATCTTTGATATCTGAAAATAAAAACCGGATGGAAACGGCTCCCCTGCGGGGGAGCCGTTTCCATCCCAGAGCATTTCTCTTGTGGAAAGAAAGTGCAGTTTTCAACAGTTTCCACCGGGTTTTCAACACATTTTGCGGAAAATCTCAAAAACAAACGGGAAAAAGTCAGATTTCTCCGGGAAAACCTCGTGGAAAACACGGGGGAAAACGTGGAAAAAGGGTTTTTCCGGGGAAAACCTGTTGAAACCGCTCCCACCCCTACCCAACAAAAGGAGAATCCCTATGACCAAAAAACAGAAAAAGGTGCTGTATCAGATCATCGCATCGGTCGTCCTGATCGTGATCCTGCGGCTCCTGCCCGCTTTCCCCACACCGGTGGAGCTGGTGCTCTACCTGATCCCATACCTCGTAGTCGGCTGGGACGTCCTGCGCAAGGCACTTCTCGGCATCAAAAACCGCCAGCCCTTTGACGAGTGCTTCCTGATGGCCGTAGCCACCGTGGGCGCCTTCGCGCTGGGCGATTACGTTGAGGGCTGCGCCGTTATCCTCTTCTACCAGATCGGCGAGCTGTTCCAGAGCGTCGCCGTGGGCAAGAGCCGCCAGAGCATTTCCAGCCTGATGGACATCCGCCCCGACTACGCCAACATCGAGGACGAGGACGGCAAGCTGGAGCAGGTGGACCCCGATGATGTGGAAGTCGGCACCGTGATCGTGGTCCAGCCCGGCGAGCGCGTCCCCATCGACGGTGTCATCGTGGAGGGCACCTCGGCCCTGAACACCGCCGCCCTCACCGGCGAGAGCCTTCCCCGCGACGTCCAGAGCGGCGATGAGGTCATCAGCGGCTGCGTCAACATGACCGGTCTGCTGAAGGTCCGCACCACCAAGGAGTTCGGCGAATCCACCGTCTCCAAGATCCTCGATCTCGTGGAAAATTCCAGCATGAAAAAGGCTCGTGCCGAGAACTTCATCACCCGCTTTGCCCGCGTCTACACCCCCGCTGTCTGCTACAGCGCACTGGCGCTGGCCTTCCTCCCGCCGGTGGTCCTGCTGCTGATGGGCCAGCCCGCCCGCTTCGGCGACTGGATCTACCGCGCCCTGACCTTCCTCGTCATCTCCTGCCCCTGCGCGCTGGTCATCTCCATCCCGCTGAGCTTCTTCGGCGGCATCGGCGGCGCTTCCGCCTGCGGCATCCTCGTCAAGGGCTCGACCTATCTGGAAGAGCTGGCCGATACCCGCGTCGTCGTCTTCGATAAGACCGGCACCCTGACCCAGGGTACCTTCAAGGTCGTCAAGGTCTGCCCCGTGGAGGGCGGTACCGAAGACGGCCTTGTGGAAGCCGCTGCGCTGGCCGAGAGCTGGTCGAAGCACCCCATCTCCCTGAGCATCAAGGCTGCTTACGGCAAGGACATCGACGCTGCCCGCGTCACCGACGTGGAGGAGCTGGGCGGACACGGCGTCACCGCCAAGGTGGACGGCAAGTTGGTCGCTGCCGGTAATGCCCGCCTGATGGCAAAGCTGGGCCTTACCGTCCCCGATGTCCCCCAGACCGGCACCATCGTCCATGTGGCCATCAACGGCAAGTATGCGGGCTATCTGCTCATCTCCGACGTGGTGAAGCCCCACAGCGCACAGGCCATCAAGGGCCTCAAGCAGGCTGGCGTCCGCAAGACCGTCATGCTTACCGGCGACGCAGAGCCGGTGGCAAAGGCTGTCTCGGCAGAGCTGGGCATCGACGAGTACCACGCCGGCCTGCTGCCCGGCGATAAGGTGGACCAGATCGAGAAGCTCCTGGCCGCCAAGAAGCCCAAAGAGATGCTGGCCTTCGTGGGCGACGGCATCAACGACGCGCCCGTGCTCTCCCGCGCGGACATCGGCATCGCTATGGGCGCGATGGGCAGCGACGCGGCTATCGAGGCCGCCGACGTGGTGCTGATGGACGACGATCCGATGAAGATCGCCAAGGCCATCAAGATCTCCCGCAAGTGCATCCGCATCGTGCATGAGAACATCGTCTTTTCCCTCGGCGTGAAGCTGCTGTGCCTGCTGCTCGTCGCCCTCGGCTTCGCCAATATGTGGATGGGCATTTTCGCCGACGTCGGCGTGATGGTCCTTGCGGTGCTCAACGCCATCCGCGCCCTGCGCGTGCACAACCTGTAAAAAACAGCCCGAAAATAAAAAATCAAACGCTCCGACCTTCGTCGGAGCGTTTGATTTTTACACTTCATTTCATTTCGCCCGCGCGTGACGCATGGCGCGGAACAGCAGCGCGGCGACAAAGCCGGTCAGCGCGCCGGTGAACACCGACACGAGCAGCAGAAACGGCAGGTAAGCGAGCGGCGCGGCCGAGCCGAGCGTGAGCATCGCGGCGGCGACCTGTCCGCAGTTGTGCGCCGCCGCGCCGCCGACGGCCACGCCGTAGACCGAAAGCCGCGGCAGAGCGTGCAGCGCAATCATCACCAGCATGGCGGCAAGTCCCCCGAGCAGCGAGAAAAGGAGCGCCGAGGCATTGCCCGCAAAGAGCGAGCCGAGCAGACAGCGCACCACGAGGATGGCGAGCGCGCTCGATGCGCCGAGGGCATAGAGCGCGTAGACCGTCACGATGTTCGCAAGCCCGAGCTTTACGCCGGGCAGCGGCAGCAGCGGAGGGAAAAAGGACTCCAGATAGGAGAGCGCGAGCGCCAGCGCGGCAAGCACGGCGCAGGTCGTGATAGCTTTCGTTGAGAACCTCATACCGCCCCTCCTAACCCGTCACGAGGTCGTAGCCGTCGGCGGCGCCGACCAGCTCCACCACGATGCGCGCGGGCAGGCACACGATGCTCTGCCCCCC
>OGPS01002644.1_pt1 | contig 10895 bp, 6 predicted proteins | sample 1552931 | NCBI WGS metagenome assembly OGPS01 (sample SAMEA2580252, study PRJEB22360) | human gut metagenome | biome: human gut; feature: human-associated habitat; material: faeces | place: Denmark | collected 2008/2010 | reverse complement strand
GTGTGAGCTGGCTCAGCTTTCTGCTCAGTTCGTCATCTGCCACATGGGATGCGGATGGAACGGAATCCCGGATCAGCACATCAGCAGATACGTCCAACACCTCTACGATTCGGATAAAGGTTTCCAGTTTGGGGATTTTTACTCCGCGCTCTAAATCTCCAACATAATTTGCCGACAAATCGACCCGTTCTGCAAACTGTTCAATCGTCCAGCCTTTTTCCTTGCGCTGTTCTCGTATTCGTTGACCCAAAAGCGTATTCATAGCGACCTCACATTCTAATTGTGTTTGTTACACACAAATAGCATACCTGTCGCAATTTTTGTTATACACAATCCAATAGCGTTTACTCAACGCCATCTGGATACTTTTGGGACGAAAAATTTTTGTGCGTATCTTTGGTCAAAAAAGCAATGGTCTTTTGGAACGGTACATGGTACAATAGCAAACGTTGTGCCCCTTGGCACATGAACGAAGGTAAAAGGAGCTGCTGAACATGGATACGATCTATCTGCTGCCCGGTGAGGAACGCTGTGTTGATTTTCGAGATACCAATGGAGTCCCGAAGGTACACTACACCTACTGCTCTTTCCGTGGCAGGCTTTTCAACTGCACCTGCTGCACAAAAGATGAAGCGCAACGGCTGTGTGAAGATTGGCTTATAAAACAGGACCGCTGCTATATAAACTGAAAAAGCCGCCAAGGACGCTTCCCAAGTAGGAAAGCTCCTCGGCGGTATTCGTTTATCGAGTCTGGGTTTTCTCGGTGGTGTCCTTTTCCTCTGCAAAAAAGCGTTCTACGTTTTTCTGCGCACGAACCAGTTCTTGCATCTCGTTCCGTGCCTTGCGGTAGTCCGGGTAAGATGCTTTCTTCTTGGTCAGCAGTTCTGCAAACTCCGCATCCAACTCCTTGACCTTCGGCAATTTTTGCAGCCCGGCTTCGTCAAAGGCAGCTTTCGCCGCCTTGTGCAGAGTGATCTCCTCCCGATGGGCTTCCAGAAATGCTTTGCTGTACCCGGCTTTCCGATAAGCGGCGTATACCTCACGGGTCTTGGCATAGTTGATGATATGGGTTTTCAGCACGGCAATCTCCGTCAGCCTTGCTTCTGCTGCCTTGATGGAATCGCCCATGGCATGATAGCGTTCGGTTGCCGCCGCTGCACGTTCCCGCAGTTCGTCGGCACTGCTGATCTTCTGCTCCTGCAAAAATAGCAGTGTCTTGGACATCTCTTTCAGGTTGAACTTCGTTGCCCACTTTTTGTAGCCGACGCTTTTGCCCTCTGCCATTTTCCCTTGAATGTCCACCAGCAACTGGAAAGGCTGTTCTTTGGGCGGCTTTTTCTGGTACGGTTGGTGCTTCGCCTTTCCCTCCAGCACCGCCTTGATTTCGTCCTCGCCATAGCCGGTGCCCAGAGTTCGGAACCGAATAAAGCGTTTCTGTCCCTTGCCCTTCACCGCCGTGTACTTGCCACGCTTCACCTCATAACCCTGCTGCTCCAGCTTTTGCAGAAACGCTTCGTAACCCCCCGGGGTTTCTGCAAGGATTGTGTCGATGATTCCGCATAGGCAGTCCCTGTTGCTCTCCTTTGGAGGATAGAGAACACGCTTCTGCCGCTCCCGGTAGGGCTTCTTTTCAATGACGGACAACTGGTGCTCTAAGCAAATCAGGTCACTCAACCGCTGCACTGCCAACGCTGAAAAGAAAAAATCCCGGAACTTTTTGGTGCCATCCAGTGCCGTAGAGTTGAAGATCACATGGTTGTGGATGTGCTGCCGGTCCGTGTGCGTTGCCACCACAAAGGCGTGCTTGCCCTTGGTAAAGCGCATGGCCAGTTCGTAGCCTACTTTGTTAGCCTCCTCTGCGGTGATTTCCCCCGGACGGAAGGACTGCCGTATCTGATAAGCGATTACATCACTTTTCTGCCTGCGTCCGTTCACAAGGTCGTACTGCCGCTTGGTGAGCATAAATTCTTCATCTGCCGTCAGGGCGCTACAAGCATAGCTGCTGACAAACTGCCCCTGCTCAGTCTTGTCCGGGTTTTCGATATAGTCCGTGCGATTTTTCAGGCAGGCCGCAACGGTCATGCCCTTGTTTTTGTGCAGCGCAATCAGCCGTGTTGCTGCCAGCATCATCACCCCCTATTGCAAAGAAAAAATGCCGCCCGGAGGCGGCATTGAGATCATTTGGATATTTTTTCGTAATCGGCAGCACCCGCCAGATACATTGCCTTGTATCTGGCGCATTCCAACTCATTGCAGATTTCATCTAAGGCGAGATATTGATTCCACGCTTCTTTGCTGATAACGCTCTGCAAGGCTTCCTCAGCTGCTCTTTTGGCTTTTTTCAGTCGCAGATACTCTTCATCCTCACCCAGCATCTCAGAAAAAATCGTGCTGCTGTGTTCAAAATAATAATCCTCTATCTTCTGTTTGCTCATAGCATCCCTCACAGTTCTGCAAGCCACTCACTGAAACGCCCGATGCCCTCGGTGATGGCAGTTGCACCGAAAAAGAGGATGAAGCAGATGAACTCGGCCACCAGCAGGATAAAGAACTGATTCCAAGTCTGACGGTAAGCAGTGTAGATGCCGCAGCCGAAGATGTAGAGCATCAGCGGAGCAACTACATAGCTGGACAGGGTTAGCAGCCACCTTGCCATCAGAGCTAGAAACGCCACAAAGAGAGAAATCGGGAAAAGAACAATTTTCTTCAGCATAGACATCATATCAAGCACTTCCTTTCTGTTCGCCCTTATTATAAAGGTATCGACTACTACGTTGCAAGGATGTCAAGCATTATATGTACACCCGCAGTCCTCCAACTGCGGGAATTTTTATAGCTCTGCCAGCTTGGAAAGAATTTGCTTGCCAATGTCAATCAGTTCATCCAGCCGCTGCCGCAGGTCCTCCATGTCGGCGGCATAGACCCGACCATTTTCATTGGCGGCTTTGGCGTACTGGTTCAGATTGTTGCTGCACATCTGCAAGAGATATGCCATCCGCCGCAGTTGCGGCAGGTCAAGGTTCAAGCAGTAGCCATCCAGAGCCATTTTTCGGATATAGGCACTCAGGCTGCGGATGCCCATGCCCAACATCTTCTCATAAATGCGGTTCTTCTCCGACTTTGTGGTTCTCATGATGATGATCTCGTTCCGCTTTTCCCTCACCGGGCATCACCATCCTTATCATAATAGCTGCGGAACGGCTTGACAGGCTCCGGCTGATTGGTCTTTTCCCCCAGTGCAGCCAGCACAGACGGACGAGTTGCAGGTGTTTCGGTTTCCTCGGTTTCTTCGGGAGCATCCTGCGAGGAACTGCGGTCACGGTCGATATTCAGCAAGGCGTTCAATTCAGCAAGGCGGGCAGACTTTTCGGCCAGTTCTTCCTCCTGTGCAAAGGGCTTTTCCACTTCGACCTCTGCGGCCTGCTTCTGCTGTTCAAGGTTTTGCAGAGCATTTTCGGCATCTGCAATACGGTCAGCAAAATTGTCGATGGCATTGTCCAGACGAGTGATATTGCCGCGCGCATCATCGCCCAGCGACACCGGGTAACTCAACTCTGCCCGGAGTACGGCCTGATGCTCATTCTTGAAGCTGTCGAATCGAATGTTCAGTTCAAACCCACGGTAGGTGCCCAGCAGCATCATATCAGCATTGGGCATCTCCTGCCGAGCCAGCAGCAGCCGTTCGCCTGCAGCCTTTTTGTCATCGTACACCATGCCCTTGATGGTCATGCCGCAGAAGTTTTCCTTGTCCTGCGGGTGTGTTGCTGCAATCTGTGAATCCTGTTGTAAAGCAGCAATGCGGGTTTTCTGTTTCTGGATCTCCTCCGGGAAAGTTTTGAGCAGCTTATCCTCCAGACGATATTTCTGATTCTGGAAGTCTCCGCGCAGCACCTTCAATTTTGCTACCTGCACGTCCAAGTCCATCTTTTCCCGGATGCGAGGGTCGCCTGCACACAGAGCCTTGATTTCTGCGTAAGACAAAGCCTGTTCGTCAATATCATCGCAAGATCGCATAGGCGATTTGCTCGTCATGATCTGCGAGATAAACTTCTGTTTATTCTCAAGGGTCTGATAGAGGTAGGCGTCAAATGTCGATTCCGTGACGTAATTATAAACGTAGACTTGTTTGTTTTGGTTGCCTTGGCGGATGATTCTGCCGTTACGCTGGGTCATATCAGACGGACGCCAGCCTACATCCAGATGATGCACCGCTACGAGCAGCGTCTGGACGTTGGTGCCAGCTCCCATTTTGGCAGTGCTGCCCAGCAGCACACGCACCTGTCCGCTGCGCACCTTGGAGAAAAGTTCTGCTTTCTTGCTCTCCGTATCTGCGTTGTGGATGAACTCAATCTCCTGTTCGGGCACACCAGCATTGAGCAGCTTGGAGCGGATATCATCATAGACGTTGAACGAACCGTCGCCCTTTGGAGTAGACATATCGCAGAAAATCAGCTGGGTCAGCTTCTGCTCCTTGGTGTCGTTCCAGATGCGCAGGACGTTGTTGACGCAGGCGTTCAGCTTGCTGTTGGGGTCATCGGGCAGAGCGGAATTCATCAACCGCTGGTCAAGACCGATTTTGCGGCCATCCGACGTGATTTTCAACATATTATCCACAGAGGGGTCAACAGAACCGCTGTGGACTTCGGCTGCACGTTCGCTCAACGCCTGCACCATATCCTGTTGGATTTCCGAAGGTTTAACCACCACCGTCTCAAATTTTGCATCAGGCACCGGGAGATGAAGCTGGTCGCTGGTCTTGATATCCGCCGCTTCTTTGAACATCGCCATCAGTTCAGGTAAGTTGAAGAACTTCGCAAAACGAGTGCGTGCACGGTATCCGGTGCCTTCGGGCGCAAGTTCGATGGCAGTAGTAGTTTCACCAAAAGTAGAAGCCCACGCATCAAAATGGGTCAACCCTTTCTGCTGCAAGGTGTTGTACTGGAGGTAGCGCATGAGGGTGTACATCTCGGTCATACTGTTGCTCAGGGGTGTACCCGTTGCAAAAATCACGCCACGGCCACCGGTGATTTCATCCAGATAGCGACACTTGCCGAACATATCGCTGGATTTTTGTGCCTCGCTCGTACTCAAACCTGCGACATTACGCATTTTCGTGTACAAGTAGAGGTTCTTAAACGCTTGGCTCTCATCCACAAACAACCTGTCTACGCCCAATTGTTCAAACGTAACCACATCATCTTTACGGTCTGTGCCTTGCAGCTTTTCCAATTTCTGTTTCAAAGACTTGCGCAGCTTTTCCAGCTGCTTTACCGTGAAATGCTCGCCAACCTGCGCTTTCGCTTCTTCGATGGCCTCCTCGATTTCATCCATCTGTTCCTGAATCAGACGCTCCTGTCGTTCTGCGGACAAGGGTATCTTTTCAAACTGGCTGTGTCCGATGATAACTGCATCATAATCACCGGTCGCAATTCTCGCACAGAATTTTTTGCGATTACCGGGTTCAAAATCTTTTTTGCTGGTGACCAGCAGCTTCGCATGAGGGTACAGACGTAAAAATTCGCTGGCCCATTGTTCCGTCAAATGGTTTGGCACGACAAAAAGACTTTTCTGGCACAAGCCCAGACGTTTCAGTTCCATAGCGGAAGCCGCCATCTCAAAACTCTTGCCAGCACCGACTTCGTGCGCCAAAAGGGTGTTGTACCCATACAGCACATGGGCAACCGCATTGCGCTGATGCTCTCGCAAATCGATCTCCGGGTTCATGCCCACAAAATGAATGTGACTACCGTCATACTCACGGGGGCGGGTGCTGTTAAAAAGCTCGTTGTACTTCTTCACCAATAAGGCACGCCGCTGAGGGTCTTTCCAGACCCAGCCAGCGAAAGCATCCTTGATGGCCTGCTGTTTCTGCTGGGCGAGGGTGGTTTCGTTTTGATTCAGCACACGCTTTTCTTTCCCATCCTCCTCGATGGTATCATAAACGCGGCTGTCACGCAAATTCAAGGTATCCTCCAAAATCTTGTAAGCGTTGGCTCGGCGTGTACCGTAGGTTTCGGTGGCCATAATGTCACCGAAGCCAGTAGCAGATTTATTGCTGATTCGCCATTCGGAAGTGTAAGGGGAGTAGCGAACGGTGATGGCATTGTTGTAGCGGATACGATAGGGCGGCTGAAAAGTTTCCATCATAAACTGTTGTACGATAGAGGGGTCAAGCCATGTGGCACCCAAACGCACATCAATTTCAGATGCCTCCAGATCTTTGGGCTGTGCCTTGGTCAGTGCTTCCTCATTGACCTTGAACTCCGGGTGGTTTTCCGCAGCAAGCTGTGCCATCCGCAGCTTATCACGTACATTACCCGAAAGGTATTCGTCCGCAGTCTGCCAGCCTGCTTCCGGGTCGTCAGCATCCGCAGCAGGGTCTTTGAAAATCACGCCGGACAATTCGGTGGTGATGCGCTCATAGTTACCGGGAGTGCCCAGCAGTTCTGCCATATAAGGCAGATCAACCTTGCCATGCTCCCCGATGGACACTGCCAGTGCTTCACTGGGGGTATCCACGCTGGTGACAACACGCTCTGGCCGAATCGTCCGCTTGGTGAACATATCTGCCTTGGACTTGAGATTTTTATTCTCGTCCAGATTCTCCAGTGAGCAGAGCAGATAGTAGGAACTGTCATCATCGAACAGGCGTGCGTTTTTCTTGTCGTTAATCAGGCCGTATTTTGCGGTAAAGGCATCATAGGCGGCATTCAACTTGGCCTGCGATGCCTTAATGTCCTCGTCCGGGAAGTCATTCAACTGCTGCTGAATCAGTTCGTTGACGATCTGCCGCAACTCCACCATACCAGCTACACGGCCTTTGGCGTTGTCGGACAGTTCGATCTGCGTCATGATAGAGTTCTCTCGGTAGTAGATCTCGCCATCAACAACCGTATAGCTAAAATTCTTCACAGTCGGGTCTGCGGGAAGCGTTTTGCGCTGTGCTTCCGCATCTGCGACGTCCGGGGCAGCAATCTCCACCGCAGTGTAATTGCCCTCGATGTGCTGTACCGCCTCGGCAAGCTGGTCTGCAAGGCTGGTGCCCTCGATGGGTGCAACGGTCAGGTCGTGACCATATTGGGTGCTTTCCATCGTGAGCTGCCCCAGCACCATCTCCGGGTGGTCTACGAAATACTGGTTGATGGCAAAGCCGTCCTCGGTCTTGCCAAGCTGCACCCATGCAGGCTCAATGTCCGCAGGGCGGTCACGCTTCTGCAAAAAGATAATATCGCTGACGACCTCTGTGCCTGCATTCGCCTTGAACGCATTGTTGGGCAGACGGATCGCACCCAGCAGGTCGGCTCGCTCTGCCATGTGTTTGCGAGCGGTGCTGTCCTTGCTGTCCATGGTGTAGCGAGATGTGACAAAGGCAACGATGCCGCCCGGACGCACTTGGTCGATGGCTTTTGCAAAGAAATAATTGTGGATGCTAAAACCAAGTTTGTTGTACGCCTTGTCGTTGGCTCTGTATTGACCAAAGGGCACGTTGCCGACAGCGAGGTCATAAAAATCACGGCGGTCGGTGGTCTCAAAGCCAGCCACAGTAATGTCAGCCTGCGGGTACAGTTTTTTCGCAATGCGCCCGGTGATGGAATCCAACTCCACGCCGTATAAGCGGCTGTCTGCCATGCTGTCCGGCAGCATTCCAAAGAAGTTGCCCACGCCCATACTAGGTTCCAGAATGTTACCGCTGTGGAAACCCATGCGCTCCACGGCATCGTAGATACTACGGATGACGGTAGGGCTGGTATAGTGGGCGTTCAGGGTGCTGGAACGGGCAGCAGCGTACTCATCCTCGGAAAGCAGCCCTTTCAGTTCGGCGTACTCTTTTGCCCAACTATCTTTGCTAGGGTCAAAGGCATCTGCCAAACCGCCCCAGCCCACATACTGCGAAAGCACTTCCTGTTCCTCGGCGGTGGCTCCACGGTGTTCCTGTTCCAACTGAAACAGGGTGCGGATAGCTGCAATATTCCGGGCGTATTTCTGCTTTGCACCGCCCTCGCCCAAATGCTCGTCTGTGATGTGGAAATTCCCGGCAGCTTCCGGCACAGGTTCGGCGTTCAGGGCTTCGTCTGCGGCGACAGCATCCGGGAATGTCTGCCATTCGCCGTTGACCTCCCCAGAGATAGGCAGCTTGTCCAGTGATTCATCAGACGTAGGCTCATCCCGTCGCAGACTGTCCTCGAACTGCTGTTTGTTCAGCACCTCGTTGCTCCACGAATAGCCCTGCGCACTGGTGTCGATGCGCACATCGGTTTCGCCCACATAGCCGATTTTGCCCTCGATGGTTCGTGTGAGAAGGTCTACCACAACATCGTCCCCGACCTTATAATCAACGGCCTTTTCGGGAGCAGCGTCAAGGGCCTCGTCCTGCTGTTCGTACAATTCCCGGACAACAGATAGCGGTTCTTCCCGAAAAATTGGCATCCGCAGGTCGGCCAGTGCCATATCCTGCAAGGAAACCTTGCCCTTATCAAAATCCACTCCGTCAATCCGAAATTTCCGGCCATCCATATTGATGATGGAGCCGATGGGCAGATAGTCCTCTTTGTGCAGATGTTTAGTCTGGTGATGAGTCCCATCTTCGTTCAATCCGGCAAGGTAAACATCATTGCCCGCAGACCACAATTCTTTTGACTTTCTTGCCCATAAGCTAGGTGGAAAGCCTGTGACCTGAACTTCGCCCAGTGCTGTTTCTCTCGTAAACAAAGCACTGTTGAGAACTTTTGCGACCTTGGCAGCATCTTCTCCATAGAACATAAAATTGCCGCCAGCTTCAAATCCAACCAGAGTATCCGGGTGCTGCGCCTTTAATGCAGTGTATTCGGCTGCACTGGCGGCGTTCAGTTCAAGGGGAAAGTCGATGGCTCTTCTTTCTTTGTCCGACAGGTAGCGGTCAGACTGAATCATCAGGTCGATATACTTTTCAACCCGATCCCAGCGGAGGAGCGTTTTCCGATGGTCGGGATAATGCTCAAACGTCAGCCCCTTGCTGTCATGGTCAAGCCAACCACTGCTTCCGTCCAGATAAGTGTGCGAGGAACCACCGGGGCCGTATGGTGCGTATTCTTTGGCGAGAGCTTTTGCCCGGAGCTTTCGGTCAGGTTGCATCTGATAAATTTGCCATATCCGAAGTTTGCTATCTTCAAAATTGGAACCTCTCCGCAGCGCATTTTCAATCTCGGCCTGAGACAAAACAAAAGCGGAGGGCGATTTTTCGCTCTCCGCTTGGTCGATGGATTCAATTTGTTCGGCTTCGGTGGGAATAGCCACATCGAAGAAACTTAGCTGTAAATCAGCTCGTTCATCACCAGTTCCTCGGCCTGTGCTTTCAGGCTGTTCATGTGCTGCACCCACTCCATCTGATGCCGCTCTTTGTTCGGAGCCGGGTTCTGCTTCAGCAGTTCCTGCATGGTCTGCTGCATCCGGCTCTCTGCGGTCTGTTCCACTTCCAACAGGTGCGGATGCAGAGTCCCCGACAGGAGCATCGAATTGTACAGCACCGGGCGATGCTTCATCAGGTAAGTCCGGCGCAGTCTGCCGTATTTGCCCAGTGCTTTCTCCTGCTGGGGCAGGGTCAGGTTCGGGAGCTGGTAGTCCCCGACGGTCGAGTAGGTCACGTTCCTGCTGTTCATATTCATACTGGCTCCTTTCTACATTGCGGCGGCGGATTGTCGTTTTTACGGTTCGTTCGATGTTGCGCAGCACATCCCGGCTGCATTCGCTGACTGCGGTGCCCAGCGCATACAGGGCGGCAGGCGTGGAAAAAGAGAAGATGGCCTGAAAATCGTCACGGTCAAAATGACCGTCCGGCTCAAGGCCGCAGCGTTCCAGAACCGTATACAGGATGCTGATTGCGGCGGCAGATTTGAACTGGAACTCCTGTCCGGCTTCATCATAATCTATCAGGAACGAACCGTCAACGATGTCGAGAATGTCGCCGCTGTTGTTGTCCCAATAGGAATCCACCAGCTTGCCCGTCAGGTCAGAAATCTGCTGGCTGAGCCTTTCATGGTAAACGCCGTACTCTCTGGCAATCATTTCCGACACAGGCTGCACCAGATCGGGGCCGAGCTGCCACACCTCCGGGTCACGGGAATTGCGGCGCACCCCGGTGTCGCTCACATCAAAGACATAGTGCAGACGCGGCACACTGCTGGACTGGTCTAACAGTGCGATGCCCTTGGAGCCGCGCCGGACATAGCGGTTCATGCGATTGTTCCAGATGTCGAAGCTGGCGCAGGCAGTGGCATCAGGCCGCTGGGCGTAGATCATCAACTGGTCTGCAAAGCTGTACTTGTACAGCCGGGATGCAGTGGTCAGGTAGTCCGTCCAGTTTTCCCAATACCGGGTCAATTCTTTTGCCGTTTGCTGTGCAAGGTTCAAGTATTCTTGCGTTTTATTTGGCATTGCGTTCCTCCTTTCAGCTTTTAGGACAAACAAAAAGCGAGTGGCCGTTTTCAGGTCACTCGCTATGGAATCCACTCTATTTTATTCGTATTTTGCGGCAAATTTCTCTGCCATCTCCAGTAGGCTGTCGAAGGTCTGCTTTTCTTCCGGCTGCTCGATCAGTTTTGCGAGAAGCGCACGGAAAACATCGGTACTGTCCTCGCCTAATACAGCTGCAACTTTGTCGATGCAGTCATGCAGCTTCTTGACCGCATCATCGGACGGCTTAGATTTTGCAAGCAGGTCGGACAGGTAGCTGATAAAGGGGTAGATAGAATCATCGTTGATGATTTCATTGTTTTCGTCTACGATTTTTTGATTATCCTCGGCAGTTACTTCGCCTTTTTCATCCCACAGGTCACGGGAAGATGTGCGTCCTTTCAGAAATGTGGCAAAGAGAAGTCGGTCAAGGGGAGAGCGTTTTGTGGTGTCCATTGGCAAGCCTC
>OGPS01002643.1_pt1 | contig 10896 bp, 9 predicted proteins | sample 1552931 | NCBI WGS metagenome assembly OGPS01 (sample SAMEA2580252, study PRJEB22360) | human gut metagenome | biome: human gut; feature: human-associated habitat; material: faeces | place: Denmark | collected 2008/2010 | reverse complement strand
TTTGTTGATTTTGGCAAGAAAGACGTGAGGAGTCTTTCTGGTGACGAAGTTGTAGAGGCTCTGTTGCAAGCAGGTCTTTTTGGATATGTCAATCAGTTGCCTTATGCCGTTTCGACCCAACCACAGAGCAAACCTAAGGGTATTTTTATTTCTGCTTTTAGAAATATGCCTTTGGCTGGCAAGTTTGAGTTTGAGCTCAAAGGCAACGAAGAGGCTTTCCAAGCAGGTTTGACTGCGTTGTCAAAGATTGCAAAGACATATTTGAACATCCATGTCAATCAAACCGACAAGGCCTTGACACAGGCTTCTGATGTTGAGATTACGGCTTTTGACGGTCCCTGTCCTTCCAGCAATGTAGGCGTGCAAATCAATCACCTTTCTCCCGTGAACAAGGGTGAGGTGATATGGACGGTCGAACCAACGACTGTCATCTTCATGGGTCGTTTGTTCCTTACTGGTAAGGTAGACCTCTTGCGGACGGTGGCCCTCGCAGGCAGCAAAGTGAAAAATCCTCAGTATGTGGATGCTTTGGTTGGCACACCGATATCTGACTTGTTAGCAGGCCAGATAGGCGGTGAGCGCCAAGACGAACATCTGCGCATCATCAATGGCAATCCGTTGACAGGACGCAAGTGTGAGTTGACCGACTTTCTCGGTGCGCACACTTCGGAAGTTTGCGTGATACCGGAAGGTGACCAGGCTGACGAATTGCTGGGATGGATCTTGCCTCGTACCAATCAGTTCTCTGTTTCACATAGTTATTTCTCGTGGCTTTCAGGAAAGGAAAAACAATACGACCTGGATGCGCGCGTCAAAGGTGGAGAGCGCCACATGATCATGAGCGGCGAGTACGATCGGGTGTTGCCCATGGATATTTATGGCGAATACCTCATCAAGTCTTTGATCGCAGGTGACATCGACAAGCAAGAACAGCTGGGGATATATGAAGTGTCTCCGGAAGATTTCGCCGTTGCCGAGTTTGTAGATTCTTCTAAGTTGGAACTTCAGAAGATTGTACGCAATGGTCTGGACATATTAAGAAAAGAAAACGCATAAGGACATGAGTTTAAAAAAATATTTAAATAAAATCAAGCCACACTTCGAAGAGGGCGGTAAGCTACATGCTTTTTGGAGTGTCTATGAAGGTTTTGAGAGTTTCCTTTATGTTCCCAACACGACAGCCAAGACAGGAGCTCACATCCATGACGCCATCGACTCGAAGAGAATCATGAGTTTGGTGGTCATCGCTCTGCTACCTGCCTTGTTGTTCGGAATGTACAACATTGGATATCAGAATTTCGCGGCTGCCGGTGAGTTGGCCAACGCCTCTTTTTGGGAGATGTTCTTCTATGGCTTCTTGGCCGTGTTACCTAAAATCCTTGTTTCTTACATCGTAGGTCTGGGCATCGAATTCGCCTGGGCGCAGTGGAAGAAAGAAGAAATTCAGGAAGGTTATTTGGTAACGGGTATTTTGATGCCGCTTATCATTCCTATCACCTGTCCGTTGTGGATGCTGGCATTATCAGTAGCATTCGCAGTGATTTTCTGCAAAGAGATATTTGGTGGAACGGGCATGAACATTTTCAATGTGGCATTGTCTGCCCGCGCATTCCTTTTCTTCTCTTATCCAGGACAGATGACGGGTGATTCGGTATGGGTAGCCAGCCATCAGATCTTTGGTTTAGGCAACACCTTGCCAGATGCAACCACCATGGCTACACCGCTTGGCGAACTGGCTCTCCATGTAGACATTCCCTACTCTACCTATGACATGTTGATTGGTTTGATACCAGGTTCCGTTGGAGAAACCAGTGTCATCGCCATCGCCATAGGTGCCTTGCTGCTGTTGGTTACAGGCATCGCTTCATGGAAAACGATGTTGAGCGTATTCGTTAGTGGTGGTCTCATGGCCGCACTCTTCAGTGCACTCGGCATGACATCTATAGCATGGTACGAGCATCTTATATTAGGTGGATTCTGTTTCGGTGCCGTATTCATGGCTACCGACCCAGTAACTTCCGCACGTACTGAAAAGGGTAAATATATCTATGGCGCCCTCATCGGTGTGATGACAATCATCATCCGCGTGATGAATCCTGGTTATCCTGAAGGTATGATGTTGTCGATTTTGTTTGCGAATATGTTCGCCCCATTGATTGACTATTGCGTCGTTCAAGGCAACATCAACAAGAGAATGAAACGTTTAACTGCTCATAATAAATAAGACGATGGCTGAAGGAAATAAAAAAGGATTGAATACCAATTCAAACTCCTATACGATCATATATTCAATCATTATCGTTGTTCTTGTTGCATTCCTGTTGGCTTTTGTGTTTCAGGCTTTGAAACCCATGCAAGATGCCAATGTGGCATTGGACAAGAAGAAGCAGATATTAAATTCGTTGAATATTAGAGATTTGAATAATGAAGAAGCTGCTGCAAAGTATCAAGAAGTTGTACTCGCTGATGAAATCATCGATGAGCAGGGTAATGTTCTTGAAAAAGGTGAACAGGGTGGAGAAAACAACGGTTTTAAACTCAATTCTGCCGACTTTAAGAACGGAAAGTTAGCACTCTTCGTTTGTAAGGTTAATGGACAGACTAAGTATGTGATACCTGTTTATGGCATGGGACTATGGGGAGCTATCAATGGTTATGTTGCCATTAATGCAGATAAGTCGACTGTCTTCGGAACTTACTTCGACCATGATAGCGAAACAGCTGGATTGGGAGCTGAAATTAAAGACAACCGCGCATGGCAAAACCAGTTTCAAGGTAAGAAACTATTTGCGCAAGATCCTCATCAAATCGCACTGGCTGTTAGTAAGAAGGTGGAAGACCCTTCCACACAAGTTGATGGCATAACGGGTGCTACCCTCACTTCCAACGGTGTGACCGAGATGTTGCAGACTTGTTTAGGTGCATATATGAATTTCTTGAAAGCTCATTAAATTGATTTAGTATTATGGCATTATTTTCAACACAAAATAAGAAAGTCTTTACAAGCCCTCTCAATTTGGATCATCCTATCTTGGTTCAAGTCTTGGGAATCTGTTCGGCTTTGGCAGTAACTTCACAATTAAAGCCAGCTATTGTCATGGGATTGGCAGTGACGGTTATTACTGCATTTTCAAATGTAATTATTTCGATTATTCGCAATACCATTCCGATGCGAATTCGTATCATCGTACAATTGGTTGTTGTGGCCGCATTGGTAACCATCGTGAGCCAAATCTTAAAGGCATACGCGTATGATGTGAGTGTCCAACTCTCAGTATATGTGGCCTTGATCATCACCAACTGTATTTTGATGGGACGCTTGGAAGCATTTGCGATGATGAACAAACCTTGGCCATCCTTCCTTGATGGAGTGGGAAATGGTTTAGGTTACGCAATGATTTTAGTGATTGTGGGAGCTCTTCGTGAATTGTTTGGTAGAGGTACTTTATTAGGATTTACGATTATTCCATCGTCTTTCTACGACTTTGGTTATATGAATAATGGTATGATGGCCACGCCGGCAATGGCTTTGATTCTTGTTGGATGTGTCATTTGGATTCACCGTGCCTATTTCTATCAAGAAGAAAAGTAATTCATGCAATTTTAATCAATTAGAATTATTATGGAACATATCATATCATTATTTTTCAGATCGATATTTGTCGACAACATGATTTTCGCATTCTTCCTTGGAATGTGTTCATTTCTGGCCGTATCGAAGAATGTAAAGACCTCGTTTGGTTTAGGCATGGCCGTGACATTCGTACTGTTTGTCACCGTTCCGGTAGACTACTTGCTTCAAACCAAAGTCTTGGATCCATTAGGATTAAGTTATTTGAGTTTCATTATCTTCATTGCCGTCATCGCCGGTATGACGCAATTGGTAGAAATGTTGGTCGAGAAATATAGTCCGTCACTCTATGCCTCATTGGGAATCTTCCTTCCGCTGATTGCCGTAAACTGCGCCATCATGGGTGGTTCCATGTTCATGCAGCAACGTATCAATCTGGATCCAAGTAACACACAGTATATCGGTAACATTGCTGACGCAATTGCTTACGCTGTGGGAAGTGGACTGGGATGGACCCTTGCCATTGTCCTCATGGGGGCTATTCGTGAGAAATTACAATATAGTGATGTGCCAAAACCGCTTCAAGGTCTTGGTATCACCTTCATTACCGTAGGACTTATGGCCATTGCCATGATGTGCTTCTCTGGCTTAAAAATATAATCATCAATTATGGAATTTTCATTTATATTACAGAGCATTGCCGTATTCTTGACCGTCATTCTTTTGCTGGTCATCATACTGTTGGTCGCTAAAAAATATCTCTCGCCAAGCGGAAACGTCAATATCGTCATCAACGAAGATAAGACTCTCAGCGTTCCACAAGGTGCTTCAATCATGAGTACCCTTACACAAAATGGAATTTACCTCCCCTCTGCATGTGGTGGAAAGGGCAGTTGTGGACAATGCAGATTACAAGTGATTGAAGGAGGAGGCGAAATCTTGGATTCAGAGCGTCCTCACTTTACAAGGAAAGAGATAAAGAATAATTGGCGTTTAGGATGCCAGTGCAAGGTGAAAGGTGACCTGAAAGTCAAAATACCTGAAACCGTTTTAGGTGTCAAAGAATGGGAATGTACCGTCATCAGTAATAAAAACGTGTCGAGCTTTATCAAAGAGTTCAAAGTACAGTTGCCTCCTGGCGAACACATGGACTTCATACCAGGTTCGTATGCCCAAATATCAATTCCCGCATACGATGTGATTGATTACGACAAAGATTTCGACAAAGATGACATTGGGGAAGAGTACATTGGCGCATGGAAGAAGTTCAACATTCTTTCTATCAAGGCTCACAACCCCGAGCCTACCGTACGTGCTTACTCCATGGCCAACTATCCTGAGGAAGGCGACATCATCATGCTGACCGTGCGTATTGCCTCAACGCCATTCAAGCCACGTCCACAAGTGGGCTTTCAAGACGTTCCAACCGGTATTGCCTCCAGTTATATCTTCTCTTTGAAGCCAGGCGATAAGGTGAGGATGAGCGGACCATACGGTGATTTCCATCCTATCTTCGACTCTAAGAAAGAGATGATATGGGTTGGTGGTGGAGCTGGTATGGCTCCGTTGCGCAGTCAAATCATGTATATGTTGAAGACATTGCACACCCGCGATCGTGAAATGCATTATTTCTATGGTGCGCGTTCACTGAACGAAGCATTCTTCTTAGATGATTTCCACGCATTGGAGGAAGAATATCCTAACTTCCACTTCCATTTGGCATTGGACAGACCCGATCCTATAGCTGATGAAGCTGGTGTGAAATACACGGCTGGTTTTGTTCATCAAGTAATGTATGAGACCTACTTGAAGGATCATGAAGCGCCAGAAGACATAGAGTACTACATGTGTGGTCCTGGTCCGATGAGTGCCGCTGTACAAAAGATGTTGGATAGCCTTGGCGTTGATCCTGAATCTATCATGTTTGATAACTTTGGATAAGTTAAACAAATCAACAACAACTTACATACAATTATAAAAAGTCGCTGAATATCGGCGACTTTTTTGTATTCGGTATTTCATTATTATAGCATGATTTCGTATGTGTTTCTATCGTATATTCTCAAGTAGAAATATTTCTCTCTTCCTCAAAAATCTATCTTTAACGTTTGGAGTGTCACGTTGTTTGTTTATCTTTGCATAAGTTTAATTTATTTTTAATAATTATCTTCTATGAAAAAAATTATTTTAAGTGCATGCGTTATGTTTATAACAATTGCAGCGTACGGACAGCGTGACAAAGGTACGGTTACTTTACAGCCTAAAGTAGGTTTAAACATGGCTAAGCTTACAAACGATAATGATGCCGACTCAAGATTTGCGCCTGTTGTTGGTGCCGAAGTAGAAGTGCAGGCTACGGACATGGTTAGTTTCTCGGGTGGATTACTTTACTCTATGCAGGGAGCTAAGGGAAAGATAGGCAATGTAGATGGAACAGTAAAGTTAGACTATATCAATGTTCCAATTCTTGCTAACGTTTATGTGGCTCATGGATTTGCCGTGAAGTTAGGTGTACAACCAGGCTTTTTAATCAACAATAAAGTCAAGGTTTCACAGAATGGTGTCAACGCAGAGGTTGATTTAGAGAAATCTCTTAAAGCTGCGGGAATTGATGCCAAACTGAATAAGGTTGATATCTCTATTCCCGTTGGTGTTTCCTACGAGTTCAGCAATATAAATATCGATGCACGATACAATTGGGGTGTAACCAAGATTATTGACGAAGACAGCAGTAAGAATAGTGTTTTCCAGATTACAGTTGGTTACAAATTTGCGCTGTAATGTGATATGAGCATGTCAAAAATATGCTCTATAATTCCGTATCTAACTATTATTTAAAGGGAAAAATGTGCCTCCTTTTGTATGGAGGTACATTTTTTGTTTGGCTAACATGATGAATTACACCGATGGGTATCATGGCGGACGTGATAAATCAGGACGATTCGGCGGGGTGAATCATGTCGCATCAAGACGGTGTGTGTCAGGCGGACCTGATAAATCACGCCCCTACGGATGAATCACGGAATGACGGAAACACAAAATGCCTGCCTTTCCATTGGCAACCACCATGGTCGCTGTCTGGAAAGGCAGGCTTGATGTTCTCTGTCAGATGCGCAGTTAGCTTTCTGTCATCAGACTTCAGCCGTCAGGCTTTTTATTTAGTTTATATCCTTAAAGGCAGGATAAACTGGATTCGGCGTGGTGCTACTCGATTCATCCCATACAGGGCGGATAGCCTTGGCCTGTCCCTTGCCATTGGGAGAGAAGTTCCACTCGGTGGGACCGAAGAAAGCATCCCTTGACAGCATTGAGGAACCTGAAGTAGAACTCATGTATTGACCGTATGCTCCGGCACCGTAGGTCATGTCCCTATAACCTATAAGAGCTACGTCAACGTTTCGCCTTCCTGTGACAGGCAAGAACAATCCCTTGTTGGCACGTACCAATGCTGTCACATTATTATATTTTTGCAGGGCATTGACGCGCGTGGGGAAGGTCTTCTTGCGAGGCTCGCCATTGTTGGTGTAAAAGAAAGCACCATACACGCGTAACCCTTTGTCTGAATAGCAGTATCCAGGAATCACGTTGGCTTTCTCGATGAGCAATTTCAACTCTGTGTCCTTTGGCATGCGATACTTTTGGTTATCATCATGGGTGTAATACCATACGATATCGCCATATTTAACATCAGGTCCATACGCTATTTCAGGTTTTAAAGGACCATAATGTGCATAAAACTTTTTGGAGATGTCAATGCTACCTTGCTTGAAATGACCTGCTTTCACATTGGTTGGCTCCGTGATATCACCATATCTGAACAAGTCGAGGTCTTCGGGTATGGACTTGAGCCCATCAGAATAGAACTGTGAACATATATACAACTGGTTATTCGCATCCCACATGTGATATTGCGATATCCACCATTGTGTGGGTGCGATGCCCCAATAGTCGTTGCCTGAACCTTCTACGCCATAGTGGATAAAGTTACCCGTGGCCCATTTCACACCCTGCACATCTACGAATGGTTTGTCGTTTACCTGCTCCATGTTGATTACATCGGTGCGGTACACTTTGTTGGCGTCTAAAGTGATGTTTGTATATTCGCGCGCATAACATTTGTCGCCAACAAAAACCGTAATTAGCACTTTGGCGTAAGTGCCTGGCAGTATGGCAGCATAGGTATATTTACCATCAGCAGAGGTGAGTTTGCCATTATTGGCAGGCTTGAGTACGATGTTATCGTTCTCGTCGTTAATATTGTCGTCTACGAACTGACCCGTACCAAGGTCGAGCACGTCGAGAGCTTTCACGCCTGATATATAAACCTCATCAATATTGGTCAATATACCTTCACTATTGGCAAATCGTAGACCCCAAATGGCAATCAGTCGTTGCATGTTGACTGATTTCACCGTTACGTCTGTACCGTTAACAGCGGAGGGTTTGGCTTTCGCCCATTGATAGTCGAACTTTTTACCGATGGTTTCGGCTGTTCCGTCCTGTTCTGTGAGGTCAAGCTCTACCGTTTGCTTAATCGTTGGCTGTTGTTCGTAGTAAACCAAAGGAGCTTTCTTTCCATCGCCAGTCTTCCTCATAGCCGAAGTAATAGTTGCCTCTTCTCCTACCGACGCTGCTCCCGGATAGAAGAAACAAATATCATCATTGGTGGTGATAGCGTTCATGGCTTTGAACGTACCATCGAACTTGCTTCCTTTTCCTGCATTAGCGCTCTGCAGCAAGTTGTACTGTTTTTCATTGCTTTTGTCATTGTCCTTCAGGCAATAGGCAATCATTTGGTCGTTCTGCAGCCAATTCGAGCGAATGAGGTTTGATGCATCTTCCGTCAATGCGCGCGTGCCTTCTCCATCAGGTGCGGCATCCACATCAGCCACGATGCGATAAGTGTGCACGCTGGTTGCAGGGTCTGTTGGTTGTTGGCTCATGTCATCATCTTGACATGCTGTACAAACGGACAGTGCTACGATTGCGCAGCTGACTGCCGTAAACCATTGAAATTTTCTATTCATTTTATTTGTTTTTTCAGGGTTAGTTACTTGGTGTGGTTATTACCACATCTTAAAATCTTCTTCTTCTACGTCAAACTGTCCAGCCTTGGCACCACCCAAATTTTCAAACGGATTTAGTTTTCCGCCATTACCACCTGTTGGGTCGCCACCTTCTTCGGGGTCTGTGGTTCCTGCACTAACCCCGAGTAGTTGATTCTCCACTTTCATGGAGATGACATTAATACTTGGACTTTGATACTCTTTTTTCATATTTCCTGTCTTTTAATGTTTTTACGTGTTTATAAAACTCTCTATATATAGAACCTGTGAAGGTATGAATTTTAGGATATTGATGTTGGGAAACGGGCATGCGAAAACAAAAGGGCTACTTTGTAGCATCCCCTTTCTGAATAGATATGACGCGACGCTTCTCGCGCGCGTATACGAACGAAAACAAAAGTTGATAGACGGTCGGTACGTCTAAATGTGTGTGTGTGTGTGTGTGTGTGTTAGCAAATTATTTGAATGTACCAAATATTCCACGTTAAAAGTGTCGAAGAAAGATGAATTTCTTCGAGCAACACAACATCCCTGACCTATGTTGTCGTGGAGTTGTGGGTGGGTTATGGTAGCTAATTTGCTCATTTATTAATAGTTATACACTTTGCAAAGGTACATAGTTTTTTGATACCCAACAAGAAAAAGGTTGAATATTTTATAAAAAAAAGATGCAAACTCGGTCTTTGAAGGGCAAAGGTGTTGAACAACAAATGACCTTCAATAATAGCCGTAGGCTGGATGACTTGATATCCCCACGGGCTATAAGCCCGTAATCACGTTGACCTACACTCATATCGTATGATATCCAGAGGGCGTAAGTAGGTAAAAACAAATGTAATCTTAAATTGTTAACTACGAATTGCACGAATGACACAAATTTATAGATAGCACATTTCATAAATGAAGCGAGGACGCTTTGTCCTCCATAAGAACGAAATTTTAATCTATCTAATGTTAGCACATTCTCATTCGGTGAACGCCAGCGTTCATTGGTTCCAAACACAGCGAATTCGTGCAATTCGTGCAATTCGTAGTTAAAAAAAAATGATTATTTTCAATTAAAACAACTTTTCTTCAATCGAAGAATCGTGTACCTATTATTTGAACTCTTTTACGGTTAAATCAAGAAGATAATTGTCTAAGATCACCATCGCCGCCATCGCCTCTACGATGGGAACGGCGCGTGGCACGACACACGAATCGTGTCGACCGTTGGCCTTGAAGGCAGCAGGATGGCCCTCAACGTCTACCGTTTGTTGCTCCATCAAGATGGTGGCCACAGGTTTGAACGCTACGCGAAAATAGATATCCTCGCCATTGCTGATGCCTGCCTGTATGCCACCATTGTGGTTAGTTGCGGTGCGAATGCGCCCCTGGTCGTTGACAAACGAGTCGTTCATCTCACTGCCTCGGTGGCTGACGCACGCAAAACCTTCGCCATATTCAAAGCCCTTAGCGGCATTGATGGACAGCATGGCAGCCCCCAGTTGCGCATGCAGCTTATCAAACTCGGGCTCGCCCAGTCCTACGGGACATCCCTTGATGACACACGTTACGATTCCTCCCACCGTGTCACCTTCCATCTTCACTTGCCGGATGAGTTGTTCCATCTGCTTGGCCTTTTCCTCATCGGGACAACGTACCACGTTGCTTTCGGTCTTGGACAAGTCGTATAAACGATAATCTCGTTGCAAGGCAATGTCACCCACCTGTGACACATACGCCTGTATGGCGATTCCCAACCGTTGCAACACCAGCTTCGCCAATGCACCAGCCACACATCTGCTCAAGGTGATGCGAGCCGATGAGCGTCCTCCACCACGATGATCGCGCAAACCATATTTCTGCTGATAGGTAAAGTCGGCGTGCGATGGACGATAAAGATGCTGTAGGCTGTCGTAATCTTTGGAATGCTGATTGGTGTTTGTCACCATGAAAGCGATGGGTGCGCCAGTAGACTTTCCTTCATAGATACCACTCAAGAAGCTCACTTCATCAGCCTCCTTGCGATCGGTGGTGATGCTACTTTGCCCCGGCCGCCGCCGGTTAAGCTCGTTTTGCACAAACTGCACATCGATGTCGATGCCGGGCGGCATGCCATCAACAACCCCACCAACAGCCTCTCCATGGCTTTCACCAAAGGTTGTCAATGTAAAAATATGGCCAAATGTATTGCGCATCATCGTGTGTTAGGTTCGCTCTATGAAAGAAATGTTGAAAAATTTGGAGGCGTTGACCCTGGCTTAATGGCCGCAAGCA
>OGPS01002642.1_pt1 | contig 10900 bp, 8 predicted proteins | sample 1552931 | NCBI WGS metagenome assembly OGPS01 (sample SAMEA2580252, study PRJEB22360) | human gut metagenome | biome: human gut; feature: human-associated habitat; material: faeces | place: Denmark | collected 2008/2010 | reverse complement strand
ATATACACATATTTTCCAGTATTCAAGTACTATTTTCAAAATATATAACTTATTTTTTAACAGTACGTTTATTCTTTCTTTCTCACACGATAATTCACATATCTCTTTATCAGGTAGTACACGACACCCCATGTCGGTACTCCGATGAACAGCCCCACTACTCCAAATAATCCATTTCCAAGGAAGATTGCAAATACCACCCAGAAAGGTGAGAGTCCTGTGGACTCACCGAGTATCTTTGGTCCGATAATATTGCCGTCCACCTGCTGTAAGATAATGATAAACAGCAAAAATATCACACCCTTTGACGGGCTGTCTAGCATGATGAGTATGGTGCTTGGTATGGCTCCAATGTAAGGTCCAAAGAACGGTATGACATTGGTCACTCCGACCATCACGCTCACGAGTGCTACATACGGCATGCGCAGTATCAGGCAGCACACGAAACAGATAGCTCCGATTATGAGTGAATCGATGATTTTACCACTGATAAAGCCACCGAATATCTTGTCGCTCTCCTTTAAGATGCTTGAAAGCACCTGTATATGGCGTTCCGACAGAAATGCGCTCACGAGCTTTTTAGTCTGGCGTTTGAAGGTATCCTTGCTAAGAAGGACATAGATGGCAACGATGACTGCAACAAGGCAGTTTACCGCTGTGCCAAAGATTCCCATAATACCGTTTATCACAAAGGTAACCTGTCCGAGCATATTGTCCTTTACCCATTCAGTAAAATAGCTTATGCCGTTATTGTATAGCTCAGTGATTATTTCCTTTGCCTTGTCATTGTTTTTGGCAAGCTCTGTGATTTTTTTCACAAGGTCCTGTATCTGATCCGGTAAAAGACTGACCGCATTTGTGATATTGCTTACAAGCTGTGGCACCACCATCATGATGAGCACTACAATAATGGCTATTATTATGGCCAGACTTATAAGTATTGACAACCCTCTCATAGAAGGTCTCTTTCCACACTTCTTTTCTATGGCTTTGCCAAGCGAATTGCTTAGCTTTCTGTCATAAAACTCTACCATCGGATTTATGAGATACGCCAGCACAATCCCCATGATAATTGGCATGAGTATATTTATTATACGCATAATCTGTGCCATTATTGCATCAAATTTAAATAGCACAAACACTAGCAGGATTGCTCCTGCTAGTGCTAAAAACTGTGAAAACCCTTTGGCCCATGCGACCTTTATGGTGTGCTTCATCTTATTATTCACTTCCATGCGCGATTCCTCCTCGTTTATTGTATGTCCGGAATGTAACAAGCTGATTACCGCTCCCAAATAATTCCTTCGTTGGTAACTATTGTGAGATTACAACAAACATTATATAGTCTTTAATCAATCCGGGCAACACTCTCGCCCTCTGTGAGCTCAAATGGTATTATCTCATGACATGAGCCTTTATGCAAATCAATCATGCTAAAAAGAAGTTCCACGCTGCGTGCCGCCATATCCTTGTGCGGCTGTCTGATAGATACAATCTTGGGATTGTAGTACTCTGCAAGTGTCGAACCATCAAAGCCTGTGATAGATATATCTTCCGGCACCCTGAGTCCCTTGTCAAGTATTGCCCTTATGGCACCGATTGCCATGGCATCGGAAATCGCATAGACTGCGGTGATTTCTATATTCTTTTCCAAAAGCTTTTTCATCGCACGATATGCGCTGTCATATGAGAATCGCGCTCTCTCATAGTAACGCTCATCAGGTGTGATGCCATGCTTTTTGAAGCTGTTCAGATATCCGTTGTGTCGCAGAATAGCTGTCTGTGAAAGCTCCAGATTGGCTCCAATCTCTGCTATCTTTGTATGTCCATGCTCGATGAGATAGTCGACGATTGTTTCCCCGGCCTTCTCATCATCAATGGCAACAGATGACAGCTCCTCCATGCTCCAGTTTTCTGCCGATGTTGTCACGATAACACACGGCACCTTAAACGAAGATGTATCCTCCGAGAAATCCACCCTGCTACCTCCAAGAAAGATGATTCCAAGTGGCTTTCGTTCCCTGCATATGCGGTCAGTCACACTGCTTAGATTACTGTCCTCATCCAGATATGTGATGCTCAAAGAGTAGTCTGTTCTGTCTATTATCGACTGGATTTCCTCGACTACGTTTGCAAACAGCATATTAGAGGTACCCTTTACCAGCAGATAAATATTTCTGGAAATGGTCTGCTTGAGCCTCTTTGCATTGGTATTTGGCACAAAGTTGTGTGCCTCAACTATTTTCATTATGGTTTCTTTTGCTGCAGGAGAAACATCCTGCCTGTTATTTAAAACTCGGGATACAGTTGTTACTGAGTATCCCGATTCTTTTGCTATATCTACAATTGTCATTGTTTTCCCCGTCCGGACAGCGATACGTCCCTTTACATTATATCCATGTGATATAATTTATTTCACTCATTATATCATATATCCACAACTATAAAACCTGCTAATTTAGCTTAAGCCCCACATGTTTTCTTAATAAGTGTGGGGCTTAAATAACATAAACTATATCCTCTTGTAAGCTATATTAACCCTTTACAGCTCCTGCGAGCACACCCTCTATAATGTACTTCTGACATACAATATAGAAGATAACAATTGGCAGAATCGCAAGCACGAGCATGGCCATCATTGCACCCCAGTCAATCATACCGTGGCTCTGCTTTAAGTACTGAATAGCAATTGGTATGGTTTTGTACTGGTTGATGTTTAAAACCAGTGATGGAAGAAGGTAATCATTCCATACCCACATTGCCTCAAGTATCGCTACTGTTACCGCTGTAGGACGAAGTATTGGAAATACAACCCTGAAATACATCTGTAATGGTGTGCAGCCATCAATCATAGCTGCCTCTTCGATCTCTAATGAGATACTCTTTACAAATCCTGTAAACATAAACACAGCAAGTCCTGCTCCAAAGCCAAGATATACAATGATGATACCGAGTGGATTTGATAAATGAAGCATATTTGCAAATTTTGATAATGTAAACATTACCATCTGGAATGGTACAATCATAGAGAAAAGGCAAAGTGTATACATAAGCTTTGTGCCCTTAGTCTTTACACGAACTATGTACCATGCACACATTGAGCAGCAGAGTATAATAAGTACTACTGAGCCGACTGTGATGAAAAGTGATGTTCCAAAGCAGTCCCAGAAATGTGTCATTCTGAGACCATTCTTGTAGTTTAATGTGCTACAGAAAAGCCTTGACATACCATCCTTGAAGGCTTCAAAGCCCTCAGAGATAGATACTGTGCTGATTCCAAACGGATGCCTGAATATGTAGGCTTTTCTCTTAAATGAATTGAGTAACACCATAAAGATTGGTGAAATCCAAAGTACTGATAAAACAGTGAATAATAATGTGATTATCCAACCGTGCTTGGCCTGTCTTACGGCACTGACTTCCTGCGCTTTTTTCTGTTTTGCCATTAGTCCTGTACCTCCTTGCTTGTAGTGATCTTATTCTGTGCAAGTGCGATAATTGCAACAAGTATAAAGAATATAACAGCCTTTGCCTGACCTACGCCCTGCCATCCTGTTGTTCCATACATGGTGTTGAAGATATTTAAGGCAAGCAGCTCTGACATCTTTCCCGGATTACCGCCTGTAAGAGCTAAGTTCTGGTCGAACAGCTTGAAGCCGTTTGTCAGTGTCAGGAATGTACAGATTGTGATTGTCGGCATAAGCATTGGAAGAATAACGCTCTTTAAGAGCTGCCATCTGTTGGCTCCATCAATCTTTGCTGCCTCAATAAGCTCACCCGGTATATTCTGAATACCTGCGATGTAGATAATCATCATATATCCAATCTGCTGCCAGCATACTACTGCGATAAGTCCCCAGAATGCTGACCACTCTGAGCTTACGATTGTCTTTGAATAGTTCTGCAGGATAGAGTTAAAAATCATCAGCCATACATATGAAAGTACGATTCCACCGATCAGGTTTGGAAGGAAGAATACTGTACGGAAAAGATTTGTTCCTCTGATTCCTTTTGTAAGCGCCATTGCTATTGCAAATGATACGATATTGATAATCAGTACCGAAACTACTGTAAATAGTGCTGTGTACCAGATTGAATGAATAAAGGTTGTATCCACAGTGCCGTTTACAACAAAAATCCTTGTGTAATTTTTAAATCCCACCCATTTCCAGTCTGTAACTGTGGAGAATTTACAAAATGAAAGGAAGATACCATATACGAATGGTACAATAAATCCTATTGTAAATGCTGCCATTGTCGGTAAAGCGAAGATCCAAAATTTTTTTCTAATCGACTTTTCCATAACAAATATACCTTTCTTAAAAAAATATGGGGTGAGTGACTGCCACTCACCCCACTTTTACTACTTTTTACTAACTTTTAGAGAATTTTACTGCTCGTTCTGAAGATCCCAGTAATAAGCCCATTTCTCTGAGAATGCCTTTGCAACGTCATCCCATGAACCATTACGCTCTGTGTACTCTGTGAGTGGAGCGAGGAAATCAGCTCTCCAGTCATCTACTGAAGGTGTTGCGTTGAATGACCATGCTACTGATGTCTTGCCTTCCTTTGCAAGCTCTGCTGCTACATTAGCAAAAGCGTTCTTTGACTCATAGTCACCTGTGAATGTATCGAATGGAGCTGAAAGACCCATTTTATTAACGATTGCGTCACGTCCGTCATCACTTGTGATTACCCAGTTGAGGAATTCAAGTGTTGCATCAATATCCTTCTGATCTGCCTGAGCATTTACTGTCCAGTGGTTCTCTGTACCAACTGCAAGTCCCTCGTTCTCGTCATCTACACCGAAGTAGATAGGCATCATTGAAAGATCAGACTGCTTAACTGTGTATCCATCCTCGTTGTCATCTGCGAACTTAGCGTACTCCCAGTCACCATTCTGGTAGAATACAGCCTCTTCCATACCAAGCTCTGACTCAGCATTTAAGCTTCCTGAATCAAGTGTAGCCTTGTCTGCTGCTGATGTATTTGTGTACATATCCCAAACTCTCTTGAAGTTGTCCATGTACTTACCTGTAACTTCCTTCTGTCCTGCTGTGAGATCACATCCTGCATCCTTGAACTCATAGTAGAGCTCGAGACCTGCGAGATGTCCTGTGAATCTCCAGTTAGATCCGCTGTCAAGTCCTGCTGAAGCAAATGCCTCTGTAAGATGTAAGTCACAAGCTTTGTTGATGTCATCTACATGCTCGTTGATATCAGTTGCAACCTTCTCTAATGTATCAAGATCCTTGATATCATCTACTGACTTGATAACTGCTCCTGAGTAGTTTTTGCAGTAATTCTCAAGAATTGCCTTGTTGTAGATGATTCCGTAGCACTCATAGCAGTTAGCTACTGATGCAACCTTGCCATTGTACTCAAGTGCAAGTGACTTATCTGTAAGGTGCTTGTAAATCTCGCTGTCCTTTAAGTCATATATGTATTTGTCATACTCTGCGCAGTCTGCTGTGCTTCCGATATTGAAGATTGTTGGAGCATCCTTCTTAGCAAGCTCAGACTTAAGTGTTGTCTTGTACTGTCCGTCAGCTGCTGTTACTACTGTAACCTTTACGCCTGTCTCATCTGTGTACTTCTCTGCAAGATCCTGCCATGCCTGATCTGTCTCCGGCTTGAAGTTTAACATGTAAACTGAGCCATCGCCTCCCTTTGCAGATGAGCCTTTCTCTGTTCCGTCTCCGCTTCCTGATCCACATCCGGCAAGCATTGTTGCTACCATTGAAGAAGCGAGTAATACTGTCACTAATTTCTTTTTCATTTCAAACCCTCCTAAAAGATTTAATATTAAAATTGTCTCTGCAAACATCTTTGGTTGTTTTCGGTAATGTTTGCGGTAACGTTTTCACAAGAATTATTATAGTACAGTTTCGTGTAGTTTCGCAAGAGGATTTTGTCTTTTCTGTATATATTAATAAAAACACCAGGCATTTTTTAGCAGTTTTTTACAAAAAAATCGCAAAAAAATAAGTATTCTCACACTGGCGTTTGGTCATTTTAGTTATTTTTCGACTATCCGTTTTGTGTAAAAATACTTTTGTTATTTTTATTCATTTCATCTATCAGAGCCTGCTTTTGTGCACGCTTGAGCTGTTTTATATGATACTCCCTGCTCATTGCCTCCTCTTTCGTGGCAAAGTGCTCGAAATAGACCAGCTCCACAGGTCTGCGTGTCTTTGTATATTTGGCGCCTTTCCCGGCGTTATGCGCTTTTATGCGCTTTTTCAGGTCATTTGTCCAACCGGTGTAAAGTGTGCCGTCAGCACACCTTACAATATATGTATAGTTTTCATCCATGTCTGCTCTGTCGACCACTCTGCGCCTTCTCCAGATGATCTATCGCCCTGACCACGATATCAAAAATGTTATCGTAGTCATTCAGGCAATAAAGTGTCATGGCAAGATGATAGTATCCGAAGCCCAAGAGCTTTGAATCTGCTGTCTTTTCTCCGTAATCTATCAGCTCATGGCAATATCTGATTGTGAGCTCGGCGTCCTTTCTGTAATTGTCAAGAATGCCATTTGTCCAGTTTTCACACTCTCATTGTATTCGTTAAACTCCACTTTTCACCTCTATATATCTCCGAAATAGTCCATAGGATTGACCGGTTTCCCATCCTGTTCCATAGCAAAATACACATTGGTGCCCTCAACAGTATAGTATCTGGTCACCTTTCCAACTGTTCCAAGTGTTTCTCCTGCCTCAAGCACATCGCCTTCACTGCAGGTTAGATTTGCAAGCTGTCCGTAAGTAGCCGTATATCCGTCTCCTAAATACTGTGCAGCCTGTCTCTGCGCTGTCATATATGTCTATAATCCTGCCCTCGGTAACTGAGCATACCGCATCTCCTTCATTTGCACGTATTACCATGCCACGATTATACTGATACTGGTCTAGTGTCGGGAAATAAACCGTCTTGTCCATGGAAAACGGCAAAAGCACATCTCCCTTTACAGGCCAGTTTGTCACATTTTCAGGGACAAAATGCAGTTGTTTTTCCGTGGGCTGCTGATTTTCCTGCTGCCCTGCAGCTGATTCTTCCTGTCCCATTTTTGTCTCTGAGTCTACTTTTTCTGTAGTTTTCTGTGGTGTCTTTTTCTCTGTAGGCTCAACTATAGACGAAGTCTGTGAAATTTCTGTTGGTATCTCATCTTTCCCGGGTTTCTGTGTTGAATATACCGCTGCAAATCCTATGGCTCCAGCCACGAGACATGCCGCTGCTGCAATTTGTTGTTTTTTCATAGGACATTACCTCCATCATCTGAATTGTTCTGATGATAGTATGTCCTGTCTGCATGGATTTATTCATGCTTTTTCTATTTTGCGGCACCAATTATATTTGATAATTGTGCAAACTGTGCAAGGCTTAGAGCCTCACCACGCACATTTACAGGAACTCCGAGAGCCTCTATGCTCTGCTGTATCTGCTCCTTGGTCAGTCCCATACCACCGAAATTGTTGAGCCCGTTGGCAAGAGTTTTCCTGCGCTGGTTGAAAGATGCCCTGATGATTTTGAACATCAGCTTTTCATCATCTACGTCAACCACCGGCTTTTCGTATCGCTTGAGCGATATAACAGAGCTTCCTACCTTTGGCTGTGGCATGAAACAGCTTGGCGGCACATTTACCACTATCTCAGGGTGCGAATAATACTGCACCGCAAGTGACAGAGCTCCGTAATCCTTCTTGCCGGGACCTGCCTGCATACGGTCTGCGACCTCTTTCTGCACCATAATGGTAATGCTGTCTATCGGCACATGACTCTCGAACAGCCCCATAATAATAGGTGTCGTTATGTAATATGGCAGGTTTGCAACAACCTTTATCGGCTTACCATTATTATATTCTTCTGCCAGAGCATTTATGTCTACCTTCAATATATCATCATTTATGACCTTTACATTATCATATTCGCTCAGAGTATCCTTAAGTATAGGTATCAGATTTGTATCTATCTCGACTGCTATTACCTGGCGCGCCGACTCACACAGATACTGTGTCATCGTACCTATTCCCGGGCCTATCTCAAGTATCATATCGTCCTTTGTGATGCCGGCCGAGTCTATGATTTCCTCCAAAATGCCTGTATCAATAAGGAAGTTCTGTCCGAATTTCTTTTGAAAATTGAAATTGTATTTCTGCAAAACCTCGATTGTGTTCTTAGGATTTCCCAAATATGCCATGATATGCACTCCTTGTGTCGTTTCATCTGATGTGACAGTCTAACTGCTGTCTTTATATTATGATATGAGGATCACTAAGCTATTCATCGAATTGCATGCAAGCATGCATCGATGATACCTTTTGACCCTTTAATCATATTATCATATGAAATGCCTTTATTTCAATTATATTTGTAAATTTTCGCGGTTTTCATACCTCACATTATGGCTCAATTATTTACACGTGTGAACAGTTCAAATGCATTGGCACGTGTCGTGCGCTCTACCTCATCGGGCGTAGTGCCTTTGATTTCCGCTATCTTTGATATGACATATGGAATGTTTGACGAATCATTCCGCGTGCCTCGATGTGGCTCCGGAGCCATATATGGACAGTCTGTCTCAAGAAGGATTCTATCAAGTGGAAGCTCTGACACTGTCTGTACCAGCTTCTTTGCATTCTTGAAAGTTACGACACCTCCAACTCCGATATAATACCCCAGCTTTACATACTCCAGTGCCATCTCCGGTGAATAGGAATAGCAGTGTATCACGCCGCGGATATTCTTTTTTGCTGCCTCTGTCATGATTTCCATGGTGTCCTGTGCTGCATCACGCGAGTGTATGATAACCGGCAGCGATGCTTCTGCTGCAAGCTCAAGCTGACGCTTAAACCAGTAGCGCTGGTTTTCCTGCACCTTTGGCTCCTTATCCCAGTAATAGTCCAGTCCGATTTCCCCGACTGCAACAGTCCTTTCCCATGCAGTCTGTTCCCTAAGCCATGCAAAGGTTTCCTCGTTTAAATCAGCTATGTCGCTTGGATGCACTCCAACCGCTGCATATATAAAGTCATATTTCTTTGCAAGCTCTATTGTAGTCATGGTAGAGCCAATAGAAGCCCCGACATTTATTATCGGGGCAACTCCTTTTTCATGGACGCGTTTTATTGTTTCATCACGGTCGTCCTTAAATCTGTCATCATCATAATGGGCATGTGTTTCAAATATCATTAATTACTGTGTCCTTCCTCCGCCCAAAGCTTATCGGCACAAGGCTTCCATGCCTGCGCATACTCCTTACACTTGTTGCACAGGTGCTCCGCACTCTCAGGTGACTGCAAATCAGTTGATTTTGCACCTGTTTCCTTTACGAGCCGCTGTAAGATCTCAGGATTTTCAAGCATAGGACATGGTCTGTAGTGATTCTCATTAAATGGCTGGTTATCATGATATGCCATGAAAAGCGGCTGTTTCAAAATCTCAAGCATGCTGTGTGTACGGATGTTGGCTCCTGAGTAGTGGATAAATACACATGGCTCAGCATCGCCGTTTGCATTGATATGGAAGTAGTTTCTTCCTCCTGCGATACAGCCTCCGACAAACTCGCCGTCGTTCTGGAAATCCATAGTGAAAATTCCCTTGCCGCTTGTCATATTTCTGATCTCACGGACACGGTCCTTGATGTAAAGCCTCTGCTGTGGGTTTGGTAAAAGTTCCAGTGATGCATCGTTTCCGACAGGCATATAGTGGAAGTAAAGTGCATAGCGGCAGCCCTTTTCCACAATCATGTCGATAAACTCATCACTGGTAACTGTCTTATAGTTCTTTGAAGTGTAACATATTGATGTACCGAAAACAAGTCCGTTTTCCTTAAGCAAATCCATTGCATGCATAACCTTTGCAAATACACCTGTGCCTCGTCTTAAGTCGTTTACCTCTGAGAAGCCCTCAAGACTTATTGCAAGGTACAGATTTCCGATACGCTTTAAGTCTGCGCAGAAGGCCTCATCCACGAGTGTGCCGTTTGTGAATGCCAGAAATGCACAGTCACTGTGCTTCTCACAGAGCTTAACAAGGTCTGCTTTTCTGACAAGAGGCTCCCCTCCTGTAAACATATACAGATATACTCCAAGCTCCTTGCCCTGTGTTACAACCTTATCCATCTCATCAAAGGTAAGGTTCAGCTTGTGGCCATACTCTGCCGCCCAGCAGCCTGTGCAGTGCAGATTGCAGGCGCTTGTCGGATCCATAAGGATGAGCCATGGCACATTGCAGCCATACTTTTCACGATTTTTACGGATAGTCTTGGTACCGTAAACAAATGCCTCAAAGCCCAGATTGAGTGCGATTGTTTTTAATACATGAGGATCTATCTCATTGATAAGACGGTGCATGTACTTGTTGAGCGTGCAGTCCTTATCACAGATCATCTTGCGCGCACTGTCATAGTTTAAATCAATCTTCTCATCTCCCATGAATTTCTGCCACATGTCGATGAGCTTTACAACCTCTGTCTCCGGGTCCTTGCAAAGTCCTTTTACAATGTTATCACATATTTTTGATGCAGCAAGTCTCGCTGCCTGATGTCCTAAATTTCCCACTTTGTATTCCTCCTTATTGTTTCAACGGTATTTCTGACGACAAATAAATTTAATATTCCGTCAAGACTCAAATTCAGTCCTATTAATCTCACTATCATGCTTGCGGTCTCAAATGGTGTCGCGAAAAGCAGTATGCCCACAAATGTAACTGCAAATGACATCACAAGTATGAGCCACCAGTTCTCGATGCCAAAGCGTTTTGCTTCCACTGCAGTCTGTATCTTGAACGCTCCATCTACCAACATAAAAATGCCTATTGCTGTGGACAATATCTCTATAATATACTCAGATTTCTCTATAATTATGATTCCAAGCACTATTGAAACTATCCCAAGCGCT
>OGPS01002641.1_pt1 | contig 10909 bp, 10 predicted proteins | sample 1552931 | NCBI WGS metagenome assembly OGPS01 (sample SAMEA2580252, study PRJEB22360) | human gut metagenome | biome: human gut; feature: human-associated habitat; material: faeces | place: Denmark | collected 2008/2010 | reverse complement strand
TGCGGGGCGAAAAAGAAAAAAAAAAAAAAAAAAAAAAAAAAAAAAAAAGCCATGACATCCGTGTCAAAGTTACCGGCGCGACCACCGAAGAAGCCGCTCTGGCATGCGGCCGCGCGGTCGCAGCGTCCAATCTGCTCAAATGCGCCATCTCCGGCAACGATCCGAACTGGGGCCGCATCGTCAGCTCCCTCGGCACCGTGCCGCCCGACGTCGCACCATACGATTCCGAAAAGGTCACGGTGGACGTCAACGGCGTACGCATCTGCGAAAACGGCGGAGCCGGACGCGACCGCTCCGAAGTGGACATGACCCCACGCGAGGTGCACATCGACATCGACCTGAACGCCGGAGAAGCGGAAGCGACCGTCTGGACCGACGATCTGACCCACGAATACGTACACATCAACGCTGACTACGAAAGCTGATCGAACAGGAATGGCCAAAGAACTCAAAGGACCTGGATTCCACTTCGACGTGCACACCGACCTGCGCGCCGACCAGAAGGCGGAAGTGCTTATCGAAGCGCTGCCGTGGTTGGAGGAATTCGCCGGACAACGCATCGTCATCAAATATGGCGGCAACGCGATGATCGACGATCATCTGAAAGCCTGCTTCGCCGAAGACATGGTGTTCCTGCGCCAGGTGGGACTGCACCCGGTCGTGGTGCACGGTGGCGGTCCGCAGATATCCCAAATGCTTAAGGCCCTGGGTATCAAGTCCGAATTCAAGGGCGGATTGCGTGTCACCACTCCGGAAGCCATGGATGTGGTCCGCATGGTGCTGACCGGCAAGGTGTCCCGTGAACTCGTTGGCCTGATCAACGCGCACGGTCCATTCGCGGTCGGCCTGTCCGGCGAGGACGGCGCCCTGTTCTCGGCCATGCAGCGCAAACCGGTCATTGACGGCAAGCCCACCGATATCGGCTTGGTCGGCGACGTGGTGAGCGTCGACGCGTCCGCCGTGGAGGATCTAATCAACGCCGGACGTATTCCGGTGGTTTCCTCCGTGGCTCCGAATGAAGACGATGCCACCGAAGTGCTCAACGTGAACGCCGACTCCGCCGCGGCCGCCCTTGCCGCGGCCCTTGGAGCCAGCAAGCTGGTCGTGTTGACCGACGTCGACGGTCTGTATGCCGATTGGCCGGACCGTGACTCCCTGATTGGCCGCATCGGCGTGGAGAATCTGCGCGATATGCTCCCCGACCTGGAAAGCGGCATGCGTCCGAAGATGGAAGCCTGCGTGCGCGCCATCGACGGAGGCGTTCCGCGGGCCCATATCATCGACGGTCGCAAACCGCATTCCATCCTGAACGAGATCTTCACCACCGACGGCATCGGCACCATGGTCGTGCCCGAGGACGGTATTGAAATGAGGAGTTCCTATGGCAACTGAACAACTGGAAACACTCGGCACTGAAGATGCCAAGTGGCTGGGAGAGTACTCCCAGGTGCATATGAACGTGTTTGGCACGCCCCTGCGCGTGATGGACCACGGTGAGGGCGCCCACATCTGGGATGTCGACGGCAATGAATATCTCGATTTCCTTGCAGGCATCGCCGTCAACGCGCTCGGATACGCCCATCCGAAGTGGGTGAAGGCCGTCAGCGAACAGGCCGCCAAGGCCGCGCATGTGAGCAACTACTTCGCCACCGAACCGCAGATCAAGCTCGCCGCCAAACTCGTCAAGCTCGCGGGCGCTCCGGAAGGTTCCCGCGTCTACTTCGGCAATTCCGGCGCGGAAGGTAACGAGGCGGCGCTGAAGCTCGCCAAGCTCTACGGGCGCACCCTGCCGGGCGCGTTGCCTGAGATCGGCGGCAAACCGGCACGCATCATCTCCATGACCCACGGCTTCCACGGCCGCACCATGGGCGCGCTGTCCGCAACGTGGAAGCCCGCCATCCGTGAGAAATTCGAGCCGCTGGTACCGAACATCGAATTCGTCGAAGCCGGCAACGTCGAAGCCTTGCACGACGCTTTCGCCGAAACCGGCCAAGGCAAGTACGGCAAAGGGCCGGTCGCGGCCGTCATCATGGAGCTTATCCAGGGCGAGGCCGGTGTGATGCCGCTCGGAGCGGACTATGTGAAGGCCGCCCGCAAACTGTGCGACGAGCATAAGGCGCTCCTCATCATCGACGAAGTGCAGACCGGCATCGGACGCACCGGAGCATGGTTCGCCTTCCAGCGTGATGATCTTTCCGGCGGTGTGACCCCGGACATCGTCACTTTCGCCAAGGGCGTTGGCGGTGGTTTCCCGATGGGCGGCATGATTTCCTTCGGCGCCGAACTGTCCGCGCTGTTCACCCCGGGTTCCCACGGCTCCACTTTCGCAGGCAATCCATTGGGCGCTTCGGCGGCATTGGCAACGCTGGGAGTCATCGAAGAGGACAACCTCGTGGACAACGCCGAAGAACGCGGCAAGCAGCTGCGCGACGGTATCGCCTCCTGCGGTAATCCGCTATTCGTCTCCGTGCGTGGCCGTGGCCTGCTCGACGCCATCGAACTTGCCCACCCCTGCTCGCATGCGGCCATGAACTGGGCTTTGGAACACGGTCTCATCGTCAATGCGGTTGCTCCGAATGCGTTGCGTCTCGCCCCGCCGCTGGTCATCACTGCTCAGGACGTCGATCAAGCGGTGTCCATCCTCGCCAAGATTCCGTCCGACCTGCCTAACGACTGATCTCGGACGAACCCGAAGAATTTGAAAGGAGCCTCTATACCAATGGCAACCCCTGAACTGCGCCATATGCTGCGCGATGACGATCTGAACCACGAAGAACAGAAGCAGGTGCTGGAACTGGCCATCAAGTTCCACAAGAACCGTTTCTATCACCAGCCGTTCGCTGGCCCGCAGGGCATCGCCGTGATTTTCGACAAGCCCAGTACCCGTACCCGCTCCAGCTTCTCCATTGGCGTGGCCGAACTCGGTGGCTATCCGCTGGTCATTGACAAGTCCGGCTCCCAGCTGGGCCGTGGCGAACCGGTGGCCGACACGGCTCGCGTGCTTGACCGTATGGCCTACGGCGTGGTGTGGCGCACCTTTGGTCAGGACCGTGTTGAGGAAATGGCCAAGTACTCCACCCATCCGGTGGTGAACGCACTGACCGACGAATTCCATCCGTGCCAGATTCTTGCTGACTTCCAGACCATCGCGGAACATCGTGGCGGTGTAGACAACCTCAAGAACCAGACCATCGCCTATCTTGGCGACGCGGCCAACAACATGTCCAACTCCTACCTGCTCGGCGGCGCTGTGGCGGGCCTGAACGGGCGGGGGGCAGGGGCGGCCGGGCAGTGCTGGACCGTACGGATACCTGCCGGATCCGCAGATCGTTGCCGATGCCGAAGCGATTGCCTCTGAGACCGGCGGCTCCATCCTCGTCACTACTGATCCGAATGAGGCTGTTGCCGGAGCCGATTGCGTCTTCACCGACACGTGGGTCTCCATGGGCGAGGAAGCGGAATACGCTGTCCGTTCCAAGCCGTTCTGGGATTATCAGGTGAACGCCGAACTCATGGCCAAGGCCAAGGACGACGCCATCTTCCAGCACTGCCTGCCTGCATATCGCGGCAAGGAGGTCACCGCCGAGGTTATCGATGGTCCTCAGTCCGTGGTTTGGGATGAGGCAGGCAACCGTCTGCACGCCCAGAAGGCGTTGCTGACCTGGTTGGCCGGCAAGGCCCGTGGCGATGAAAGCCTGCTGGTCTGATGACTGACCACACTCCCGCGTTGCAGCGTCCTGCCACACGAACCGCTCGACTGAGCGCCATTGAGCAGGCGCTGCTGACGCGCATCGTCACCTCGCAATCGCAACTGTCGCAGATTCTCGCCGACCAGGGCATCGAGGTGACGCAGGCCACGCTGAGCCGTGATCTTGATGAGATTCACGCCACGAAGACCCGTCTTGCCGACGGAACCGTGGCCTACGCCGTCGGCAAACAGAACATTGATGAACATCCGGTTTCTAACCCGGACGCCAAAACCGAGCAGCAGATTAGCCGGGTACTGTCCGGACTGGTCACATCCGTGGCCGCGGCACGTAATCTCGTGGTCGTGCACACGCCATCCGGCGCCGCGCAATATGTGGCCAGCGTCATCGATAAGCAGCCCATCGAAGGCGTGCTTGGCACCATCGCCGGAGATGACACGGTCATGGTTATCTGCTCCGAGGATGATGTCGCCAAACGGCGTGCGCAATGGCTGCTTGATGTCGCTTCCAAAGCGTGAATAGCCATATAGTGGACACGACGCACCAAATATGCATAAATATACAGAGCTGTGCATATACTGATGAATAACGTTGGATGTTAGAAAGGGAAACCATGAGCGATCAGAATCGTCTCGTCCTGGCGTACTCCGGTGGTCTTGACACCTCCGTCGCCATTTCATATCTGAAGGAACGCACCGGCAAGGATGTTGTGGCCGTGTCCCTCGACGTCGGCCAGGGCGGCGAAAGCCTCGAAACCATCAAGCAGCGCGCGCTGGCATGCGGTGCGGTCGAAGCCTACGTGGTCGATGCCCGTGATGAATTCGCCAACGAATACTGCATGAAGGCCCTGAAGGCCAACGCCATGTACGAAGGCGTGTACCCGCTGGTCTCCGCCATCTCCCGTCCGCTGATTTCCAAGCATCTCGTCCGTGCCGCCCACCAGTTCGGCGCTGACACCATTTCCCACGGCTGCACCGGCAAGGGCAACGACCAGGTTCGTTTCGAGGTCTCCATCGCCTCCATCGACCCGACGCTGAAGGCCATCAGCCCGATTCGCGACCTGTCCCTGACCCGCGACGTCGAGATCGCCTTCGCCAAGGAACACAAGCTGCCGATCGTGCAGACCGAGAAGAGCCCGTTCTCCATCGACCAGAACGTGTGGGGCCGTGCCATCGAGACCGGTTTCCTCGAGGATCCGTGGAACGGTCCGACCAAGGATTGCTATTCCTACACCGACGATCCGGCGTTCCCACCGGTCGAGGATGAGGTCGTCATCGAATTCAAGCAGGGCGTCCCGGTCAAGATCGACGGTCATGACGTCACTCCGCTGCAGGCCATCGAAGAGATGAACCGTCGTGCAGGCGCGCAGGGCATCGGCCGCATCGATCTGATCGAGGATCGTCTGGTCGGCATCAAGTCCCGCGAGCTGTACGAGGCTCCGGGCGCAGTGGCGCTGATTACCGCCCACCAGGAGCTCGAGAACTGCTGCCTCGAACGCGAGCAGCACCGCATCAAGCGCGACATCGACAAGCGTTGGGCGGAACTGGTCTACGATGCGCAGTGGTTCTCCCCGGCAACCCAGTCCCTGAACGCCTTCATCGAAGACACCCAGAAGTACGTCTCCGGCGAGATTCGCATGGTTCTGCACGGTGGCCGCGCCGTCGTGACCGGCCGTCGCTCCGACAGCTCGCTGTACGACTACAACCTGGCCACCTACGATTCCGGCGACAGCTTCGACCAGAAGTCCTCCAACGGCTTCATCGACATCTATGGTCTGCCGAGCCGCGTGGCCGCAGCCCGCGACGTCAAGTTCGGCAACGGCATCGAGGTTCCGGAGAACAGCGTCGAGTAAGCATCATCCGGATTCACGTTGTGAATCGTCTTGATAATGGGGGAGAGCGTACCGTCGGGACCATCCTGACTGGTAAGCTCTCCCTCAGTCATATCTGCAAGGAGATTTGGAAAAACAATGACCGAGAGCACTACTAATGGTGAGCATCTTGCCCTGTGGGGCGGCCGTTTCAAGTCTGGGCCGTCGCCGGAACTCGCACGGCTGAGCAAGTCCACCCAATTCGACTGGCGGCTCGCCGATGACGATATCGCCGGTTCGCGCGCCCATGCCCGTGCACTGGGCCGCGCCGGACTGCTGACCGCCGATGAGCTGCAGCGCATGGAAGACGCCCTTGACGAGCTGCAGCGCCGCGTGGATTCCGGAGCGTTCGCTCCGATCGAGGATGACGAGGACGAGGCCACTGCACTCGAACGCGGCCTGCTTCAAATCGCAGGTGACGAACTCGGCGGCAAGCTCCGCGCCGGCCGTTCCCGCAACGATCAGATCGCCGCGCTCATCCGCATGTGGCTGCGCCGCCACAGCCGCATCATCGCCAAAATGCTGCTCGGTCTCGCCGCAACACTGATCGAGCAGTCCGAAAAAGCCGGTCGCACCGTCATGCCGGGACGTACGCATATGCAGCACGCCCAACCGGTTCTGCTTGCCCACCAGCTCATGGCCCACGTGTGGCCGCTGCTGCGTGACGTGGAACGTCTCGCCGATTGGGATAAGCGCATCGACGCCAGCCCGTACGGCTCCGGTGCCCTCGCCGGCAACACCCTTGGACTCGAACCGGTGGCTGTGGCCCGTGAGCTGGGCTTCTCCAAGGTGACCGCCAATTCCATCGACGGCACCGCCAGCCGTGATCTGGTCGCCGAATTCGCCTTCATCGCCGCCATGACCGGTGTCGATCTGAGCCGCCTGTCCGAAGAGATCATCATCTGGAACACCCAGGAATTCGCGTTCGTGCGTCTTGATGACGCCTACTCCACCGGCTCGTCCATCATGCCGCAGAAGAAGAATCCGGACATCGCCGAACTCACTCGCGGCAAGTCCGGACGACTCATCGGCGACCTGACTGGCCTGCTCGCCACCTTGAAAGGCCTGCCGACAGCCTACGCGCGCGACCTGCAGGAAGACAAGGAAGCCGTATTCGACCAAGTGGACACGCTTGAAGTGCTGCTGCCGGCGTTCACCGGCATGGTCGCCACCATGGTCTTCGACAAGGAACGCCTCGAAGCCGAAGCCCCGACCGGCTTCGCCCTCGCCACCGACATCGCCGAATGGCTCGTCAAGAACGGTGTGCCGTTCCGTCACGCGCACGAGCTTTCCGGCGCCTGCGTCAAGATTGCCGAAGACCGTGGCCAGGAGCTGTGGGATTTGACCGACGAGGACTTCATCAACGTGTTCAAGGACTTCCTGCCGGCGGACAAGGCCCCGCAGGTGCGTGAAGTGCTGTCCACCGAAGGCTCCGTCTCCGCCCGCAACGGCAAGGGAGGCACCTCCCCGCTGCGCGTGCGCGAACAGATCGTTTCCGCCAAGACCACCATCGAGCAGCTACGCGCCTTCGCCAACTCCGTGTCCGACGGTTCCGCATACAAGTCGCCCGAATCCCTGCTCAAGTAATCCCTATCAAGCAAGGAGCAAAAAGCGGTGCTGTTGACGCGCACGCAGATACGACGGCTGGTCTACGCGCACGGCCGGGAGATTCTGGAACATGACCACATGGCCATCGAAAGGGTCTGCTACCAGCATGGCGTGGTCACCACATTCGCCCATTCCATTCGTGTGGCTTGTCTGTCCGTCTGGCTGGCAGACAGACTGCACCTGTGGAATAGGGTTGATCTACGTTCGTTGATTCGCGCCGCTTTGCTCCATGATTACTTCCTTTACGATTGGCATGACTGGGACAACGGCACCCATCGGCTACACGGATTCGCACATGGTGAAACGGCCATGCGCAACGCCATACGGGATTTCAAACTCAACCAGATCGAACGGGACAGCATCGAACATCACATGTTCCCATTGACTCCCTATCCGTCGAAGTACATCGAAGGATACCTTGTCACCGCGGCCGACAAAATCAGCGCCACGAAGGAAACGCTCTCTTTCGATCGTTTCGACAAACCCGCATCCGGACAACCGACGGACAGGAGCTGATGGCTGTGGCGCTCACACTCGAATATTTGTTCCTTTGGTTCCTGTTATACGCTTTCATCGGATGGGTGTACGAGTCGGTTCTCGTGTCCGTTTCGGAACGTCGATGGGTCAACCGTGGTTTCCTTAACGGGCCGTTGTGCCCAATTTACGGATGCGGCGCGGTGCTTGCGATCGTGCTGTTGCATGACTTCACGAATCCCATCGAGATTTTCCTTATCTCCTCATTCGGCGCGAGCATACTCGAATACATCACCTCTTGGGGCATGGAAAAGCTGTTCCACGCCAGATGGTGGGATTACAGCCATTACCGATTCAACATCCAAGGCCGCATCTGTCTGCTCGGCGCAATCGTATTCGGATTCGGCGGAGTATTGATCATCGATGTGGTCCAGCCGCAGGTCGAACGGCTCACCGCCATGATTCCGCTGCTTGCCGTGCACGTGATATGCGCGGTCGCCGCCATCGTCGTTATCATCGACACCATCGTCACCGTGGTGGGCATCGTCGGCCTGTCCGAGCGTCTCGCCAAATTCAGCGAAGCGGTGCAGGAGCGTGCGGAGAAGGCCGGAGACTCCTGGCAGTGGGGTAAAGAGGAGTTCCGGGAAAAGATGCATGATTTGTCGGAATCGTCGCAGGAACGTGTCGCCAATATGCGTCAGCTTGTCTCTTCCGCGTTGAATTGGCAGCAACGTCGTATGATCCGCTCCTTCCCACGCATGCGTTCCACGGACTCCACCAAATACAGCAAGATCATGGAAACCGTGCGTGAGATGCTGCGCCGAAAGTAAGTTTCCACCGGCCACACGTGTCGTATAGCATGTGTCCAAAAACGATTTGCCCCGCCAACCTGCGTTGCGCACGCTGACGGGGCAAAATCCCTTTATGCATCACATCGGATAGGGGCTACGATACTTGCGATGTGGCCGACCCCTTGTAATCGGTGATGCCGGCACCAATGTTCGGATGCTGCGCCGAATACGCCTGGTCCACACAGTAGAACGCCAGAAGCACGACGGCCACAACGGTGAGCTTTCTTGTATCGATACGACTCAGCAAGTTGTCCAATGCAGGAGCCAGCAGATACACAATCGCCAAACCGCCCAAACCAAACGTCAGCAGACCCTCGGCACAGATACGACCATTGAGATTGAGAAAATAACCGGTGTAATCCCACCAGCGTTGTCCTCCGTGGGTCTTCTCCAGATACCAGGACGAGAAGTACTCCAACCCGCCACACAAGACCATGGCGGCCAGGAACTCGAACAAGGGCTTCTTCCTCAACTTCTTCAGCAGAATAAGGATAATCACTCCGCCGGTGCCATAGATCGGCAGCCATGGCCCATGCAGCGTGCCACGATTCACGAACGTTCCTTCGGAAATGAAGGCGAGGCTCACCTCCCATACCCATCCCACGAAACAGAAGATGAAGAACATCATGACCAGATTGACCAACGAATAGCTGCGATCGGAGCTGACGGTGCGGGATTCGCGGAACCGGAACGCCATCGGCGCCGGAGCCAGACGACCAGGATAGATAGCGCCGTCCAGAATCTCCCTGCCGGTATCGATCTGGTGCAGTTGCTCGCGATACTCCTCATACTTGGTCACCGACCGCGCATGCAGGATACGCACGCCCAACCATTCGGACAGGAACCCGACGAAACCGTTCGGCTTGTCCACCGGAACAAGATTGCTGGACAACTGCTCCACCGTTTCGGCAACATCACCATACGCGGCATACAATGTCTCAGCGGAGGCCTTGCTGTACAGGTATTCGTCGCTGAGCAGCTCGCTTCCCTCCAATCCCGAATCCTTGGACAATCCGCGCACATGCACGTAATATTCGACGAAAAACGCCGCGTTATAGCCGTTGGAATAGAAGATGCCGCTCAAGCCGAGCGTGAACAGATTGAGCAGCCACCAGCCAAGGAACGACAGGTCGGCCACGAAACACTCCCACTTGTGACCCTTCATCATGCGCCTGGACAGGCTGATGGCCTCCCGTGCCCCGATATTCGGATTTTCGGCGACGATGTAGGGCACCATACGGTAGGAATACGGTTTGATGAACGCGCCGATGATGGTGAACGTCCACAGGAACAGGAACACGTTCTCGAGCAGCATCACCTTCGCCATCGACAACCATTTGCGCGTGGTGATCGGGTAGAGGAAACGGCTCACGGGAAGTTTGTCGTAGGTCCGTCCCTCAAGCAGCATGCGCATCATGACCACCCGGTATGTCTGCTGGACGAACAGCCATACGAAAAGGTAAACGGCCAGGGACACGACGATCGGTACGGCCACGGCGACGCCGTCATTATGCACGATGGAATTGGCCGCATCGGCCATCGACAGAATGACCGAACCCGATGAGAACGAGTTGAGCAGAGACGCGAACACGCCGCGTTTACGCCCCATCATGGCATTGGTGTCGTTTTGCACGATCTGCTCCTGATTGTGCTCCACTTGCCTGCGTGCCTGGCTTTCATCGCCGACAAGCAGGTTCTCCAACACTTTCGACACGTTGTCGGATTGCGCTGTGCCATCCTCCTGCACGGTTGCGGACGGGGAACTGGCGTTCACCGACCATGTCGAAGAACTGTAGGCGACACCGAACACCGAAGCGAACAGGCAGATGACGACTATCATCCAATAGTGTCTCTTATAGGCTTTCCTTGCATTGGCCTTCATGCCTTTGCGATCCATGCAGGCATCCCTTCTTCTCGTCGATGAGATTCCATTTTCGATTTTAACCGGCATGTTCCGTGATCGCTTTGATAAAAACATGAAAAACGGCACACGCGGCTGTCTGTGTCTTCTGCGAAACTGTAGGGTGCGTAAAACGCGGTAATGTCCACAATTCGATAGGGAGAAAGCACAGTTATGGCTCACGTCATCGATTTCAAGGAGGCCGGTTTCGATTCCGTCCTCGATGAACTGGAATGGCGCGGGTTGATTTCCCAGTCCACTGACAGGGATCGACTCGCCGAAGCGTTGAACGGAGAGCCCATCACCTATTATTGCGGCTTCGATCCGACCGCCGCCTCCCTGCACATCGGCAACCTCGTTCAGCTCATCAACATGCGCCACCTGCAGGCCGCAGGACACCATCCGATCGCGTTGGTCGGCGGCGCCACCGGCCTGATCGGAGATCCGCGCCAGTCGGGCGAACGCACGCTCAACCCGAAGGACGTCGTGGCCGGCTGGG
>OGPS01002637.1_pt1 | contig 10930 bp, 8 predicted proteins | sample 1552931 | NCBI WGS metagenome assembly OGPS01 (sample SAMEA2580252, study PRJEB22360) | human gut metagenome | biome: human gut; feature: human-associated habitat; material: faeces | place: Denmark | collected 2008/2010 | reverse complement strand
GCGCCCGCCCGGATGTGGGCATCATCACCTGCATCGGCGTGTCCCACATCGGCAATCTGGGCAGTCAGGAGAACATCTGCAAGGCGAAGCTGGAGATCTGCGCCGGCCTTGCCGAGGGTTCGCCCCTCGTGCTCAACGGCGACGACCCCTTCCTGCGCAAAGCCGCTCTGCCCACCCATGTCCGGCCCGTGTGGTTCAGCCTCGGCGACGAGAACGCCGACATCTGCGCCCTTGATGTCCGGCAGGAGGGCGACGGCATGGCCTTCACCCTCTGCGATAAAAATGCAGGCCGCTATGAGGTGACGATTCCTGCGATGGGACGTCACAACGTGGCGAATGCGCTGGCTGCTTACGCCGCTGCCACCCGTCTGGGCCTCGCGCCCGAGGGCGTCATCGCGGGTCTGGCCGATTTCGAGCAGACCGGTATGCGCCAGAAGGTCGTCCACGCAGGCAGCATGGACGTCATCGAGGACTGCTACAACGCCAACCCCGACAGCATGAAGGCCGCGCTGGCGATGTTCAAAGAGTACCCCTGCAAGCGCCGCTTCGCTCTGCTGGGCGATATGCTAGAACTGGGCGGGATGAGCGCGCCCGCTCATGAAGAGCTGGGCCGTCAGGCCGCAGAGGCCGGGCTGACCGCCCTTGTCACCTACGGCCCCGAGGCCGCACGGACGGCAAAGGCTGCAAAGGATGCGGGCCTCGCCGACGTTGTCCACGCCGAGGATTACCAGCAGGCTGCAGACGCTCTGCTGGCCCGGATGGCCCCAGGCGACGCTCTGCTGGTGAAGGCCAGCCGGGGCATGGCACTGGAAAAGGCACTGGCCCTGTTTTATCCCGTCTGCGCAAAGTAAAATACTTGGAGTATCGTTATTATGATTCGTTTTGCCTTGATCGTCGCCTCAACGCTGGGGTTCGTCCTCACGGCGGCGCTCGGGAATTTGATGACGCCGCTGCTGCGGGCATTCCGCGTCCAGCAGGAGGAAAATGAGCCGCCCACGATGGGCGGGCTCTGCCTGATGGTGGGGACGCTGGCAGCGGTAGGCGTCGGCTGGACAGCGGCCTGTGTCGCCCAGCCGGAGCTGCTGGGGACCGAGAGCCTGCTGACCACACGGCTGCTCATCGCCCTGTTCGGGGCACTCTGCTTCGGGGCCGTGGGCCTCGCGGACGATGTGGTCCGGCTGCGGCATCGGTCGCCGCTGGGGCTGCGCCGCCCGGTGCGGCTGGCGCTGGAAGCAGCCTCCGGCACGCTGGTGCTGGCCCTGCTGGGGCTGAACCACTGCCTGCCCGACGGGCTGGCCCTGCCGGGCGTTGGCTACTGCACCCTCGGGCCGCTGGCCCCGGTGGTCTGGCTGGCGATTTTAGTGGCGCTGGCCGAGAGCGCCCGCACCGCCGACGGCATGGACGGCACGGTCTGCGGCTGCGCCTTCATCGCCATGCTGGGTCTCATGACGGCTATGACCCTCTTGGGCTGGTTCCCGCTGGGCGTCCTCCCGGCGGCGCTGGCCGGGGCATTGATGGCCTTCCTGCTCTGGAATTTCTACCCCGCAAAGCTCCGCCCCGGTGCGGTGGGATGCCAGTTTTTAGCCGGTGCGCTGGGCTGTGTGCCGCTGAGCGTCGGCTGGCCCGGGCTGACGCTCCCGCTGGCCCTGCCCTACTGGCTGGAAGGCGGCATGGTGGCTCTGCAGATCATCGTCTGGAAAGCCTCCGGCGGGCGGCGGCAGCTGTTCGGCACCGCGCCGCTCCACCGCTGGCTGGAAAAGCGGGGCTTTGACCCGGTGAATATCTTTTATATTTTTGGAGTCCTGGCAATGCTGGGCCTTGCGCTGACCTTGCAGGCGGCGCGGGCCAGCTGAGCCGGGACCCGATAAGGAGGGAATGCGGATGGCGACCATCCGGAGAAAAAAGTCTGAGTCCTTTGCCATCTTGTCGAGCCCCGGCCCCTGGCCGCAGGTGCTCATCAACTGGCTGGCGACGCTGGCAGTCATCATCGTGTTCGGACTCATCATGCTGTTCAGTGCCAGCTACACCACGGGCTACCTGCGGATGGGCGACAGCTTCTACTACATCAAGTCGCAGGTGTTCTGTCTGGGTCTGGGTCTCGCGGTCATGCTGCTCTTCTCCCGCATCGACCACCGCTTTCTGCGCAGGATGGTCGGGCCGGGCTATGTCGTCTGCATCGTGATGCTCATCGCAGTGCTGTTCAGTGCGCCCCTCAACGGTGGCCGCCGCTGGCTGCGCATCGGCTTCACCATTCAGGTATCGGAGATCGCAAAGTTCGAGATGATACTGCTCACGGCCCATCTGGCCGCGAAAGCGCCCCATCTGGAAAAGCTGGACCCCGCCTCCGGGCGGCGCGTCCCGGCAGGCCAGTGGCTCTATCAGCGCATCGTGCGGGAACTCATCGTCCCGCTGCTGCCCCTCATCCCGGTGGTCATCCTGCTCATGCTTGAGCCGCATATGTCCGGCATCGTCCTGACGACGGCCATCTGCGGCACCATCCTGCTGCTGGGCGGCAGCGGCGGCATCATCACCTGGGCAGGCGGCGCGTCCGCTGTGCTGCTGCTCCGCACCGTGCTGGAGCACATCGACTCCATCCCGTACTTACAGAGCCGTCTGGACGGCTGGACCCACGACCTGAGCAAGATGACCGACCAGACCCTGCAGAGCCTCTACGCCATCGGCTCAGGAGGCGTCACCGGCCTCGGCCTCGGCAACAGCATCGAAAAACAGCTCTGGCTCCCCGAGAGCACCAACGACTTCATCTTCAGCGTCGTGTGTGAGGAGCTGGGCTTCGTGGGTGCCGTCATCGTCATCCTGCTCTTCGTGCTCTTCCTCGTGCAGGGGCTGTGGCTGGCCTTCCACGCCGAGAACCGCTACTGCACACTGGTGGGCATCGGCATCATGGCCCAAATTGCGTGGCAGGTGTTCTGCAACATCGCGGTCGTCACCAACACCCTGCCCAACACCGGCATCTCGCTGCCCTTCTTCTCCTCCGGCGGCACCAGCCTCATCCTGCTGCTGGCCGAGATGGGCGTGATGATAAACATCGGCCGGGGCGGCGAGCGCGCCCGCCTCGAGCGGGAGAATCTCCGCGCCCTGCGGGAACAGCGGGAAAAAGAAAAGTCCAATAACACCATCCGGCTCGACCCCAACATGGGATATTGAGCACATCCAAATAAGGAGGAAATCACCATGCGTGTACTGATCGCAGCCGGCGGAACTGCCGGACATATCAACCCGGCTCTGGCCATCGCGGGAGCCATCAAAAAGGCCGACCCGTCCGCCGAGATACACTTTGCAGGCCGGAAAGAGGGCATGGAATATCGCCTTGTGACCCAGGCAGGCTACCCCTTCCACCACATCGAGATCACCGGTTTCCAGCGCAGGCTCTCCCTGAACAACATCAAGCGGAACATCATCACCCTCTGGAACCTGGCCCTCTCCGGCCCGAAAGCCCGGGCCATGATGAAGGAAGTGCAGCCCGACCTCGTCATCGGCTGCGGCGGCTACGTCTCCGGCCCGGTGGTGCGCTGCGCCGCCAAGAAGGGCATCAAGACCGCCATCCATGAGCAGAACGCTTTCCCTGGTGTGACCAACAAGCTGCTGGCCCCGGACGTGGACATCGTGTTCGCCGCCGTGCCTGCCGCTGTGGAAAAGCTGGGTGCGCCCGAAAAGACGCAGGTCGTGGGCAACCCGGTGCGGCCTGAAGTGTTCGAGAAGGCAGGGGAGCGGGACGCCATCCGCGCCCAGCTGGGTGCCGGTGACCGCACCGTCATCCTCTCCTTCGGCGGAAGCCTCGGCGCCCGCCGTGTCAACGAGGTGGTGGCCGACCTCTGCGCATGGGAGCAGAAAGAGCACAAGCCTGTGCTCCACATCCACGCCACCGGACAGTACGGCGTGGAGCTGTTTCAAAATCTCGAAAAGGAAAAAGGCTTTGCTCCCGGCGAGAGCCTCGTGGTGAAGGAATATATCAACAATATGCCCGAGCTGCTGGCCGCTGCCGACCTCGTCATCAGCCGTGCCGGTGCGCTGACGCTGGCCGAACTGGAAGCCGAGGGCCGCGCCGCCATCCTCATCCCCAGCCCCAATGTGGCGGAGAACCACCAGTATTACAACGCCATGGAGCTGCAGAAGGCCGGTGCCGCTGTGGTCATCGAGGAAAAGGATCTGACCGGCGAGAAGCTGGTCTCGACCGTCTCCGGCCTGCTGGCCGAGCCGGGCAAGCTGGCTGCCATGGGCAGGAACGCCCGCACCCTTTCGGTGGACGACAGCCTCGACCGCATCGCTGACGCCCTGATGAAACTGGTCAAGACGCCGTGATTGATTCGGCAGCACTCTTGTGATAAAATAATCAGACGGAAAGGAGGCGACGCCGCACCATGCAGCAGGATCGGAACAAGAGCCGACGCCCCAGCAGTTCAATCCAGCAGAACAGCGCCCGACGGCAGGGAAAGCCCCGCAAAGCCTACGACTGGACGCAGGACCGGCGTCCCTCGAATCAGAACCGCCGCCGGACGCAGGGCTATCAGGAGCAGACGCTGGACTTCTCGGGCGGCAATGTGACGTTCGAAAACCACAGCTCGGGATATGTGGACAACAGCATCCAGTTTCCCCAGCAGACGGCGCGACGGCCCAATAACCAGAACCAGAGCCGCCGTCAGGGCCAGCAGAGAAGCCAGCGGCCCCGTCAGAACACGACCGCCTACCCCACAAATGGGAGCCGCCCCCGCAATGGCCAGCGGCCCCAGAATGTCCAGAGCGCCCGGAGGCCTCAGAGCGGCGGGCGCTACCCACGGAGGCGAACCTCCGCAGCCCGGCCCGGCGGGAGGGCAGAAAAAAGCGCCGTCTGACTCGTGCCGCTGTCCGCCGCCGCAGGGCCATCCGCCGCCTGACGGCGCTGGCGCTGCTGCTCTGTGTCATCGGGGTGGGCGTCTACCTCACCGTGACCATGCTCTTCAAGATAAACACCTTAGAAGTGGCGGTCGATGGAGAGCTGGTGCAGGAGGTGGGCGGCTATTCCAGCGCTGAGATCCTGCAGGCGCTGGGCGTCCACGCGGAAGAGAACATCTTCAGCTTCGACCCCGCCGAAAAGGCCGCTGCGCTGGAAAAGCAGTTCCCGCTGCTGGAAAATATCCGGGTGGAGCGGGATTACCCTAACACCGTAGTGGTGCGGACCAACGCGGCCACTGCAGTCTACGCCATGCAGACGTCCAGCGGCTGGCTGAGCCTTTCTGCGGGGCTGAAGATACTGGATAAGGATTCGGCCCAGCCGGACCTTATCATCCTCTGCGGCGGCGAGCCGGTATCCACGACGCCGGGTACACAGCTGGAATTTGAGACAGGACCGTCCGGCGCGTCTTCGGGCAGCGCGGCGTCTGACAGCGCCGCATCCAGCGAGGCCGGACCGCCCACGGATAAGCGGCTCGAGTCCCTGAACACTCTGCTGACCGCACTGGACAGCAGTGAGCTGGGGGCGGATGTCACCCGCATCGAGTTCGAGGACCCGGAGCAGATGGCGTTTTTGTATCAGGGCCGCATCAGCGTGCTTCTGGGTACCCTGAATGAGCTGGACTACAAACTCCGGCTGGCAAAGTATGTCCTGCTCAACGAGGACGGCAAGGGCTGCTCGCCCACCGACACCGGTATGCTGGATCTGAGCCACCTGAGCGCCTCTTCCAGCCGCAAATTCCGCTTCGCACAGGGTGAGCCGACCCTGCCCTCGGGCTGGACGGCCCCGGAAGAGCCTGCCGCCCCGGCGGAGGCAGAAGCTGAGAGCCAGCCGGAGGAAGCCTCCGGCACCGAACCCGATACTGAGGGCGCGGAAGCCGCGCCCGCCGAAGACCCTACTGCCGCAGCGGCAGAACAGCAATAAGGAGCATTTGAACGATGAAACTGGAACAACTGTTGGAGGGCGTGTCCTATACGCTGGTGCAGGGCAGCCTTGAACTTGACATCGAGGACATCATCTACGACAGCCGCAAGGCGGCCCCGGGCCGGCTTTTCGTCTGCATCGTGGGTACCCAGCGGGACAGCCACGACTACGCCGCCCAGTGCGTGGCCGACGGCGTGACGGCGCTGGTGGTCCAGCACGACATCGACCTTTCCACCGTCCCCGGTGCTGCCGTGCTGAAGGTGGAGAGCAGCCGCTATGCGCTGGCACTCATGAGCGGCAACCTGTTCGGCAACCCCTCCCGCCGGATGACCATGATCGGTGTCACCGGTACCAAGGGCAAGACCACCACCACCCACATGATAAAGAGCGTGCTGGAAGCCGCAGGCCGCAAAGTGGGCATGATCGGCACTAACGGCATCTACTTCCTCGGCCACCATCAGGAGACGGCCAACACCACCCCTGAGAGCTATGAGCTGCAGAAGACTTTCCGGGAGTTTCTGGACGCCGGCTGCGATACGGCGCTGATGGAAGTGTCCAGTCAGGGCCTCATGATGGACCGCGTGGCGGGCATCCATTACGACATCGGTGTCTTTACGAACCTCTCACCCGACCACATCGGCCCCGGCGAGCACAAGACCTTTGAAGAATACCGCAGCTGGAAGGGTCAGCTTTTCAAGCGCTGCACCACCGGCGTCGTGAACATCGACGACGAGAATACTGAGGCCCTGCTGGAAGGCCACACCTGCAAGCTTGTGACCTACGGCTGCAGCGAGAAGGCCGACTACCGCGCCGGTACTTACCAGCTGCTCCGCACCCATGACTTCCTCGGCGTCCAGTTCCATGTCTCCGGCAAGGATGATATGGACGTCAAGGTGAATATGCCCGGCGAGTTCAGCGTCTACAATGCGCTGGCCGCTCTCACTGTGGGCAAGGTGCTGGGCCTGCCTGATGAGGCCATCCACGAAGGTCTGGGCCGCTGTGTGGTCAAGGGCCGCGTGGAGCTGGTCCCCATCAGCAGGAAGTTCACCATCCTGCTGGACTACGCCCACAACGAAGTCTCCACCGAGAGCCTGCTCACGACTCTGCGGGCCTACGACCCCCACCGCCTCGTGGTGGTGTTCGGCTGCGGCGGCAACCGCTCCAAGCTGCGCCGCTACGGCATGGGCGAAATTTGTGCCAAGATGGCTGATTTCTCCATCCTCACGGAGGACAACAACCGCTTTGAGAAGGTGGAAGACATCATCGCCGACATCCGCGTGGGCATGAACAAGGGCAACCCGGACGCAAAGTTCGTGGAGATTCCTGACCGCCTCGACGCCCTGCATTATGCTGTTGACCATGCACAGGAGGGCGACCTTATCGCCGTCATCGGCAAGGGCCATGAGACTTACCGTGACCGCGAGGGCGTCAAGACCCCCTTCCTCGAGCGGGAGCTGCTGGAAGAGTACGCCCAGCAGATCGGCCTTGAGTAATATCTGAACATAAAAATACCGGCTGTGTTGGATGCACAGCCGGTATTTTTGTATCTGATGGGATTTAGTTCTTTTCGGCCAGAGCCTTCTGAGCCTTTTCCTCGGGGATGAGATTGGTCATGCTCTTGAGGCTGATGCCGATGGTGGAGAGGTTGTGCAGCATAGCAGAGGACGCAGGCTGCAGGATGCCCATTGCCCCCAGCGCGATGAGGGCAGAGTTGAAGGTCAGCACAAAGTGGTAGTTGGCGCTGACACGGCGCTGCAGGGAGTTGGCGATGGTCTTGAGGATGACCAGCTCCTCGAGGCTGTCGGCCTTGATGGTCACGTCTGCGATTTCGCGGGCGATGGCAGCGCCGGAGTTGATGGCGATGCCGACGTCAGCGGCAGAGAGGGCGGGGGAGTCGTTGATGCCGTCGCCGATCATCACGACGGTGTGGCCCTCGCTCTTGGCCTTCTGGACGAAAGCAGCCTTGTCCTCGGGCAGGACTTCGGCGAAGAACTGGTCCACACCCACCTGCTTTGCGATGGCGGCGGCGGTGCGCTCGCTGTCACCGGTCATCATGACGGTGTTGGTGATGCCGAGGCCGCGCAGAGCGCGCAGCACGCGGGAAGCTTCCGGACGCAGCGGGTCGGCGATGCAGATGACGCCGGCCAGACGGCCCGAAGCGGCCAAATAGAGGTGAGAATACTCCGGCTCGAGGTTATCGAACTTCTCGCGCTCGTCCTCGGGGATGGTGCAGTGCTCGTCCTCAAAGACGAAGTGGTGGCTGCCGATGACGACCCGCTCACCGCTGACGCGGCTGGCGATGCCGTGGGCCACGATATACTCTACCTCGGAGTGCATCTCTTCGTGGGAGATGCCGCGCTCTTTGGCCTCCCGGACGACAGCATTGGCCATCGAGTGGGGGAAGTGCTCCTCGAGGCAGGCGGCCAGCTGCAAAACTTCGCTCTCGCTGCAGCCGGAGAAGGGGACGACCTTGACCACCTTGGGGGTAGCGCGGGTCAGGGTGCCGGTCTTGTCGAAGACGATGGTGTCGGCCTTGGACAGGGTCTCGAGGTACTTGCCGCCCTTGACGGTGATGTGGCTTGCGCCGCACTCGCGCATGGCAGAAAGAACGGCCAGCGGCATGGAGAGCTTGAGGGCGCAAGAGAAATCGACCATCAGGCAGGAGATGGCGCGGGTGGCGTTCCGGGTCAGGGCGTAGGTGACGACGGTAGCACCGAGGCACCAGGGGACCAGACGGTCGGCCAGAGCCAGCGCACGGTTCTCGGTGCTGGACTTCAGCTTCTCGGACTCCTCGATCATGGCCACGATCTTGTCGTAGCGGTTTGCGCCGCCCTCGGCCTTGGTGGTCAGGACGCACTCGCCTTCTTCCACCACAGTGCCGGCGTAGACGGTGGCGCCGATGGTCTTGCGCACCGGCATGGACTCGCCGGTCAGAGCGGACTGGTTGACCATGGCTTCGCCCTCGATGACGGTGCCGTCCAGCGGGATCATGTTGCCGGAGCGGACGACGATCTCATCGCCGGGGTGGACCTTGGTGAGCGGCATCAGGACTTCGGTGCCCTGTGCGCGGACCCAGACCTTATCGACATTCAGGGCCATGCTGCGGGCCAGGTCGTCGAGGCTCTTCTTGCGGGTCCACTCCTCCAGCAGGGAGCCGACGTTGAGCAGGAACATGACGGAGCCTGCGGTGGCGAAATCGCCCCGCAGGATGGAGACGCCGATGCTCAAAGCATCCAGCACTTCGACTTCCAGTTTGCGGCGCCACAGGCAGCACACACCCTTCCAGAGGAACTTAATGGAGCGGAACACGGTGTAGGCGGCGTTGAGCGGGGCGGGCAGGAACAGCTCGCGCAGCACCCGGCCTGCCAAGAGGTTATACATCTTTTCCTGATATTCCTGATTGATGCGGCGGCTGTCGGCGCTGGTGACCAGTGCGTCCAGTTCGGGGTCATCGAAACGGTAGGTGCTCAGGGCGGCGACGGCGTCCTTGCGGGTACCGGTGTAATACACCACCACATCGCCCGTCCGCTCGTAGACCTTGGCCTTGCTCACAGCGTCGTGGTGGTTCAGATAGGCTTCCAGCACATCGGCCCGGTGAAGGGTCATCCGCACATTGCAGACGTGTACCCGCAGACGGCCGCGGCTCTCATGAAGAATAGTACATTTCATATCAGAATATCCTCTGCGTATTGCAAAAAATAACCATAAAAAGAGCCGCCCGCAGGCGGCTCAGAGACTGCAAAATTACTCGTTGGTCTCGGTGGTCTCTGCCTCAGCAGCGTCCTCGATGACCTCAGCCTCAGCCTTGGCAGCGCGGGCCTCGTTGATAGCCTTTGCATCCTCGAGGATGTCACCGGCCTGCTCCTGGACCTTGCTGACGGTCTCCATGGTGGAGTCCTTCATGCGCAGGACAGCAGCGGTGGTCTGGGTGTAGACCTTCTTGGCATCGCTGCTGGACAGCAGCTTGAAACCAGCGGAACCGAACAGGGTGCCGGCAGCGAACAGAGCAATCTTCTTAATATCGACCATAGTAGTATACCTTCCTTTTTATTCCCTCATGTACCCCCAAAGGGCATGGGATAAGTGTTTCTGCCGTTATTATAACGCGGTTTTTGGAAATTTCAAGGGATTTTGATGATGTTAATATCTGCTAACATTTTACGATAAGTAGTTGGAAATGTCTATCTTTACGTGTTTTTTGCCACAAACTACAGTTTGTATTTTCAAACAAACTCCAAGGTGCCGAAGAAATATAACAAAGAGTCTTGCGCTGAGAGGTGCATTCATTGTACAATAAAAAGGTATGCGATAAAATCGACAGGGCCGGGACGTTCCGGCCTGTAAAAATAAGTGAGGCTGGATATGGAAAAGAAAGATATTCGTGTGCTGGCGCTCGACCTCGACGGCACCCTGACCAATGACCAGAAGGTCGTCACCCCCGCCACCCGCGCAGCGCTGGACGCAGCTGCTGCCAAGGGTGTGACCATCGTGCTGGCCTCGGGCCGTCCCACGGCAGGTATCATGCCGCTGGCAAAGGAGCTGGGACTGGATAAAAAGGGCGGCTGCATCCTCTCGTATAACGGCGGTGCCATCATCGACTGTGCTACCGGCGAGACGCTCTACCGCAAGCAGCTGGATGCAAAGTATGTGCCGCAGCTCTGTGCCTTCGCCAGGGAGCAGGGCGTGGTCATCATTACCTATAATAAGCAGGGCGTCGTCACCGAAAGTCCCGAGGACGAATGGGCGCTGAAGGAGTGCTTTACCTGCAAGCTGCCCATGCAGAAGGTGGAGGACCTTGCCGCCTATGTGGATTATCCCATCTGCAAGATGCTCATCACCCTCGACCCCGCCCGCCGCGACGAGGTGCTGGAGGCAGGCCGGAAACAGTTTGCGGGCGAGATCGACCTCTACCCGTCCAGCCCCTTCTTCATCGAGGCTGTGCCGCTGGGGGTCGCCAAGGACGTGAGCCTCGGCAGTCTGCTGGAAAGCAGGGGGCTGACCCGCGACAACCTCATGGCCTTCGGGGGCGGCCCCAAAGACTGCTCTCTGCTGGACGCC
>OGPS01002634.1_pt1 | contig 10936 bp, 8 predicted proteins | sample 1552931 | NCBI WGS metagenome assembly OGPS01 (sample SAMEA2580252, study PRJEB22360) | human gut metagenome | biome: human gut; feature: human-associated habitat; material: faeces | place: Denmark | collected 2008/2010 | reverse complement strand
CAGGGATAATTGTGTCTAATTCTCTCAAATAAGGGGAGAATATGAGATGAAATAGAGCATATACAGCATAAAAATCAAAAATATAGACTGCAGGTGAGCCAATAGTGCTCAAAAACAAGAATGATAGAGAATGGGGTAAGGTTTTGCAGAGGTCTCAGAATGAGAGTTAAGATGATACTACCTGCATTGCAGGAGGCAGAAAGTCCTTATTGGCGACCTATAAAGTATTCACTTTTTCCCCCTTTGGGACTGGCAACACTCGCTGCCTATTTCTCCTATGATGACGATGTGGTGATTCAAGATCAGCATGTTGAGAAACTGGTCCTTGATGACACGCCTGATTTGGTTTGTATACAAGTGTATGTTACTAATGCCTATCGTGCCTATAAGATTGCGGATAGTTATCGACAAAGAGGGGTATTTGTAGCTCTGGGTGGTCTACATGTAACCAGTCTTCCTGATGAAGCATCACTTCATGCTGATACCATATTATTAGGTCCAGGGGAGGAAGCATTTCCCGAAACTTAAATTTAAAAATATAAATAACAAATGAACAAAAAACCCTTTTTAATTGGTATGTTGTCAGGAGTAGTCTTGACCATAGCCGCACTTTATGTTGTAAACTTTTTTATTCAAAAGGAAAGTAAAGACGAAGCTATACAGTATATTGAGAAACCTGTGAGTTATGAAAACAAAAACGAAACGTCTTTCAAAGTGTTTCAAGTCATTGGAGAAGATGCTGCGTTAGCAGATGAACTTTCCGATAAACAATCAGACTTGTATCTTGGCAATACGGTTGTGCTTACTGGCAAGGATTTTTATACTGACCAAGTGGTTACAATAAAAAACCTCAGAGGATTGGAACTTATAACTATACAAGTAACCGCGGTTTACCTATGACGGTTCCTATAATAGAAGGTGATTTAGTAAATTAAAACCTACAGGTTTGAGGCGTTACCCAATGATAAGAATTCACACCGCTTTTTCAAAGAATTTTTGGGGAGCATCTTGCGGAATATAAAAGATAGTGATAAGGTGTCGTTGATAGTTACCAAATCCAAAGTTTCTGTTAATAATTCCCAACAAGCAGCACAGCATGTTGCGAAAAATACTATATTTACCAACAATAAATTTGACTAACCATACAATTATTTGAGATGAAGAAAGTATTTTTGATGGCAATGGCAGTCATAGCGTTTATATTTGCGGGCTGCGGAAACAAGAAGACAACACCTAACGACAATCAGGCAGACACAACGATTGTGATGGATGCAAGTGTAGACGCAACCGCCGACTCTCTGACGTCTGAACTTGATACGCAGTTATCGCAGAACAACACGGATGCCATTCAGGCAAGCCTGACATCGCTGCAAAACAAGTATGCTGAGTTGGTGGCTTCTGGAAAGCTGGACACGGCCAAGGCCTATGCCGCCAAGATTCAGCAGTTTTTGAACGACAATGCAGAGAAAATCAAGGCTGCCACAGCTAACAATGCCACTATTGCTGCGCTTGTATCGGGCATTCAAAACCTTCCTACAACAGCTGAGGCAACAGCCGAACAGGCTGAGGCAGCTGTAAAAAACAATGCGGAGGAAATGATGAAAGAGGCTGAATTTGAAACCAACAAGGCCATTGATAAGGCCAAACAGGAAGCCACGAAAGCAACTGACAAGGCCAATGCCCAAATGAATGAGGCCAAGGACAAAGCCGGCAAGGCCCTTGACAAAAGCGCAGAGGAAGCCAATAAGAAAGTAAACCAGGCTAGGGGGCAAATCCGAAAAGGACTGGGATTATAATTCCACCTACACTTACTACTGGATAGGTGGAGTTGTAAACACGTTAGCCCAGGGCAATGTAATGTCCTGGGCTAACGTACTTTTGGGCTTTCAGCCCGTCGTCATCTCCATCAACATTCGCATCGTACACTGCTAGAGGCCGTGTGCGATTGAATCGAGCCGGGTGACGCAATGACGTAGTCGGTAGGAAAAAAGATTCCTACCTCACTATCTTCATGGTCTTTTTACCTTGCTTCACGATGAAGAAGCCATGCATGGGCAGTTGGTTTACAGAGAAAGCGGCTGCGGGTAGTTGCAATAGCTTGTGACCTTGCAAGTCGTACACGCTAACGGGTGCTTCTGCATCGCTTACCGTTGGTGCCTCGATGGCTGTTACCCAGTCGTAATTGGTGCGATTGTCCTTGATAGTAAAAGTGCCATTGGCGATGTTGATCACCACACTGTTGGGCTTGCCATACTCTGATCTTACCACTTGCCAGTTGGCATCGCGCTCATCTTTGAATCTTAGGTAGATTTGATAATCGCCATCGGGCAGGTCGGCAGGAAGTTTAAGGTTTCGCCATGAGTAGGAATACCATTGACTGTCTTCGGCTTGATAGTTTGTTGTCTTAAGGTCGCGTTGCTGTCCATTGCCTTCGATAACTAAAGCCAGTGTGCCGTTGACAGGAGTGCTGCTTACGTTCCAAATCTTCGCTTCGCCCATGCTGATAGCTCGTTTGGAGAATTCCTCGATGGTGAGCTGGCTGCCATACTACAGGGTGAGGTGACTCATCCACGCTCCTTGCTGCTCTGGCTGTATGCCAACAATCATGTCTTGGTAGTAGCTATAGTTACTGCGAGCTGGTGTCAGGATGCCGATGTCGAAGTCGCCGTCTTGATAGCCTCCCCAGCCCCAGTTAACATGTACTTTGCCGTCTGCCTTATAACCATCGATTACAAAAGCGTGACCGTTGTCCCATTTCGAGTCGTTGCCCGAATAGTAAATGGGGCGTTGCTCAGACAATTCCTTATACACCATGTCCATCCATTCTTGTTCAGAATAATAGTTGCGTGTATAACGATTCATGTTGGGGTTGTAGCGGAAATTGTTAATCAATGCGTTTTGTGCAGACATGGTGTATGAGGAACTGAAGCCTGGTTTATAATCCATATTGACGGAGATGCCCACCTGTCGCATCAACTCTGACACAGCTTTCGCCTCTTCGTCAGTATATTTTCCTTTTTCATAGATAGGCAACATCTTGTCCCATTGATAAGGGGATGCGGAAAAGTCAGCGGAGAGTGTCTCACCGTTCATCGTATAACTGTTCGAACCTTTGCCCACTGCGGGATACTTGTAATAGCGCATAATCTGCGTCATGGTAATGGCCACGCATCCCACAAGATAAGGTTTGCCCTTATCATCCTTTTGCACATCGTTGTTGAAGGGTGCTTCTTGTTGCCATCTGGTTTTTATGAGTGGTTCTACATGGTCGGGTAGGGGTGCTGATGGTGCGATGGCACCACTGTAGCCATGTCCACTGGCTATACGCGAGGCAATAGCTGCGTTGGCGGCCCGTAAATACCATTGAAAGGCGGGATTGATGTTTGTGTCGTTAGTATATGGCTTGTTTGACACACCGACAACGGCTTCGATGGCATCGTCGTTGGCCAAAACCACAAAACCCGCATGGCGGTTGCCAATCACGGTTAAGTCAGACAGTTGCTGAAGCGTAGCCATACTGCCGGTGTTTGTGGCTCTCGTATCTTCGATAGTCGTAGATACTGAAAGTTCTCGAGCAGCAATGGCCTTGAGTTGTGCCATGGTGCGAGGCTTTGCCGATGACGAAAGACTAAGCAGCAAGCTAAGGAAAAAAGTAGTAAATAATCTGAATCTCATTATATACATATTTGTTACAGTTGATAGAAAAACCCAATGGGCATTGGCAAGAGTTCTCCCACCGCCCATTGGGTTGCAATTGATGACAACACAGTGTGTGTTATCTTTTTATTGTTCGTTCATTTTTTAGTCCAAAAGCGCAATCCATTCTGGATTCCCATTGTTGGTCCACCATCCCCAATCGGGCGAGTACCAGTGTAGCCACAACTCAAAGGTGTCATCATCTGGATAATATTTGCCACATTCGTCTTTGGTCAAAGCGTCAATGTCTGCCTTCTTCCAAAGTTTCTCGCTATCACTATATAAACCAACAATCCAAAAATCTTTCATGCCATCGTTGTTCCATTTCTGCGTATGGATGTACTGGGGTTTCATGTGAAGTATGTTTTCACTATCTTTCCAGAAAGTAATGGTTCCCATGTCGCTGTCAATCCATTCAGCCTTTGCATGTAGACCTTTGATGGTGTAAGTTCCCTTAGGAAATTCCATGACATCAATATTCTTAAACATCCATCCATAATACCAGCTGTCCCAATTGGCGTGGTGCAGGATGTATCTGTTCACGGTGATATCAAGCTCGGTGTTACCATAATCGTAAGCTTGCGCATCATCCACCTTGATGTTTACTTTCTCAGTGCTTGCGGGTTGCATGTCAAAGTTGACGTTGATCTTCTTTGTTTTTTCCCCAGCTTTAAACTCCACACTTTGTGGCACTTTGAACTTGCTGTTGTTGGTTATTAAATGAATGGTCGCAGCTGCAGAACCGTCAGGACGTCCCACCGTCAGCTCAAGTTTTTGTGGCTCGCTGTTTTCCAAGTCTAAGACTGTTTTTGCAGTGAGGATATATGCTTTTTGTGTGGCAACGCTACTATCAGCTGTGGCAGGCTCATACTCGTACTCCTCTACGCAAGAAGCGAGAAGTGCTACGCTCACAAACAGTAGAATAGCCTTCATGGTTTGATATGTCTTTTTCATAATTTCTAATGATATGATGTTACAATATTAATTACTTCACCCATGGCGTGTATTTGTTGGATGGGTCAGGGTTGTTCCATCCTACAAGCGCTTTATTGTTAATTTGCTCTTGGTCTACAAACACGATGTTCATCCAGGCTGGACGACCGTCGGTATTGAATCTGCATCTCTCATAGAAGTTTGTGCCAGGATAGCCACGTTTAACAGAGTAGTTCAAACGCTTTACATCGAAGAATGTTTGTCCCTCGCCCCAAAGTTCCACACGTTTTTGGAAAACAATTTCCTCTACCAAAGCGTCTTTCGTGGATGCTGTGGCCGAATATTGCTTATCACGATAGTTGCGCATGAAGTCTTCTACGAGCTTCTTTCCACGTGCCATATCCTGATGCGCGGCTGCCTCGGCTTCGATAAAATACATTTCCTCAACACGCATGAGTGGGTAAGCGGTAGACTCGCCAGTAATCATGTCATCAAATCGGCCTTCTCCCGGTCTCCATTTTAAGGAAGCGTATGTGGGAAGAATAGATTTAAACTTATTGTCAACATAGACATTTTTAGCGGCCAAAGGTGAGTCGTCTGGAGCTTTCCACATCAGTTTTCTGAAGTCGGTATCACCGATTCTATCATAAACGCTCTTACCAATCATTTGCTTACATGGATTTTGGAGATATCCGTATGTAATTTCGTTGCTCTTCCATGACGTCCAATTCAGCCATCCGTCTTTAACCGCTTCATCATCCTTGGTGTATTGAACGGCCCACATCCATTTGTCAGCTTGGTTGAAACCCTTTGCTGGGTCTAGACAATCTTTTTCAGTCATAGGTTGCACGCTTGCTTTGTTGATAGCGTTTCGAGCCGCCTTTTCAGCATTGGCATAGTCGCCCATCCAAAGATAGAGGCGTGCCTCCAAACCATAGACAACAGCCAGATCAGGAAGTGTTTGTCCGCGGGTGCTCTTCAAATGAATGATGTTTTGCTCTGCATTTTTCAGGTCTTCAAGAATAAATGCAGTCATCTTTTCCTTTGTAGCACGAGGATTCACACGTGCGGAATCATTGCTCATGTTAGGTTTGATGATAGGAACGGTTAGCCCGGTAACGTCATTCCCGTCAGCATTGATGTTGCTTGTCACCTTGTTTGGCAAGAACTCGAACATACGAGCGATATCCAAATACATCATGGCCCGGTTGGCTTGCGCCACGCCTAAATATCCTTTTTGCTCATCAGTAGCGTTTTTGGGGTCGATGGTTCCGATGATATTGTTCGTGTTCAATATATACTTGTAGGGATATTGCAACAGGAATTGCGTGCTAAGTCTGTCTTGACCGAGGAGGGTACAGTTTGTCCACATCCAAAACCAATCGAACTCATTGTCCACGGTGGCCAAATCTTCGGTCATGACATCGCGGATGTGCATCATGGCACCGATTCCCCAACTGTATGAAATGTCCCATGACCACCATACAGCTTTGGCATAAGCAGGGATGGCGTTAACCATCGCCTCGGTTGCCGTGGGCGATTTGCCAACTTGGTCTTTTGTAGCTTGAGACGTTGGGAAGGTCTCATCTATACAGCTTGTGAGCAGCGAAGAACATATTAACGAGCCCACAAATGCTTTTGTGATTATATTTGTAAGTTTCATCTTCTTATTTGTTTATGTTAGAATGTGATCGATATACCACCTGTAATGGTGCGTATGGGTGAATAGTTCACATTGTTACCAGTTCCGTCAATGCTTTGTCTTGGGTCCATGCCTTGGCGCTTTGACCACAGCCATACATTGTCAGCAACACCATAAATGCGTATCTTCTCCAAACCCCATGACGTGGTTAACTTGGCCGGAAGTGTATATCCCAGGGTGATGTTTTGCAGTGACAAGCTTGATGCGTTAATCAAAAAGCGATCGCTGTAAGCTGTCGAGAACTCGTCATTGCTCTGGATGCGTGGAATGTTCGATTCGGTATTTTCTGGCGACCATGCTTTTAACATATCTGTGTGGAAAGCGTAGCCACGGCTGAGCGACATGGCGCTGGCATAGGTGCCATCGTAGTACTGACCGCCAATTTGATAAGCAAAGTCAATAGAGAAATCAAAGCCTTTGAAGTTAAAGGATGTTCCAAACCCACCATAACCATCTGGCAGTGAGGTGCCACAGAGATAATAGTCAGCCTCGCCTGTTGTCTTTACGGTGGTTAATTCTTTCACAACGGGTTGCCCCTTGCTGTCCAACACACGCTTGCCATTGGCATCGGTCTCGTAAACGTTCTTGTAATACAAGGCTTCACCCGTTTTATGGTCAACACCAGCATAGCGATACATACGGAATACGTTGAGGGGTTGATCCTCGCCATAGAAGTAACCACCAGACATATAACCTTCAACACCGTCTACTACAGCATTCTTGCTTTCTTTAGCCAGCTTGGTGATACGGTTTTTGTAAGTTGTAAAGTTCAGGTGTGCCGACCATGTGAAATCTTTGGTTCGGATGAGGTCTCCGTTGAGTTCTATCTCAACTCCGCTGTTGGCCATGTTACCAATGTTTTTGTAATAGCCAGTGTAACCTGTCGTTCCAGGCAGTGTGTACCATGCCAACATATCTGTTGTGGTACGGTAGAAGTATTCCAAAGAACCACTTAATCTGCTGCCGAAGAGCGTGAAATCAATACCGGTGTTGAAGTTTCCACCTTTCTCCCAAGTGATATCCTCGTTTCCTACCGTTGCTGGTGTAATGGCAACTTCACCGTTAGAATTCACAATGTTGTACATATAAGTATATCGGAAGTTACCGATTCGGTCGTTTCCTTGCTCTCCGTACGATGCCTTCAGTTTTAATTCGTTAATCCAATTAGTCTTCATCCAAGACTCTTTGCTTACCAACCAGGCACCACCCAAAGACCAGAAGTTACCCCAACGATGGTCGGGATGGAAGCGTCGCGACGATAGGACATCGAACCAAAATAACGTTGGTCATAGTTGTACTGAACACGACCGAACCATCCTTCAGTGTTGTAGTCGCTCATAGAAGAGCCTGTGTCGATAACTAAGATAGCTTGGTTCATCTCGCTACTTTCGTTTGAGAAGGTTTTTTGGCGTTCGCCAAATATGTTGTAACCACGTGAACGGTAATATTCATGTCCCAACATGGCCTCAACCTCATGTGCGCCATACTCGTGATGCCAGTTGAGCAACTGCTGGTAGTTGTAACTCCATGTTCTTTTGTGTGAACGTTGTACTGCACCCTTTTGGGCGGAATAGTGACCCAACCAAGGGTTGTGCGTGGTTATTCCTCTGTATTCATCTACAAACACACTGTTGGTTGTGGTGAACTTGAAATCTTTGAGGAAGCGTATTTCAGCAGTACCAATCGCGCTGAACGAGTTGCCCTCTTCGCCGTTTTGATTCAGCAAGTTGTCTGAAAGACCGTTTGCGTTGGGCAAGAAAGCTCTTGGTATGCCTAATGTTTGGCCATCACCGTAGTCGTATGCGGGGATTCCTCCATTAGCGAAGGTCATGATATTGCCATTCTCATCACGAAGATAGAGCGGGTAGATAGGAGCGATGGTAGCCATGGCGAATACGTTATCAGGCGCACCACCGTTACCTCCGTCTCTCAACGAGTTGCTCTCGTAGTGCGAGTAACTGAAGTTTCCACCGAGCTTCAACCAAGGTTTAATTTGATAATCTGCTTTCATACGTCCAGAGAAACGGGTGTAATCAGAGTTGGGAGAGATACCATCATATTTCAGATAGTTTGCCGAACCAAAGAAGGTTGATTTCTCCGTGCTGCCGTTTGCAGACAAGTTGTATTCCTGACGCATACTGTTCTTGTAGATTGCGTCAATCCAGTTGTCTGGATAAAGCATGTATTTGGTACCGTTAGGAGCCGTGATTACGTTGCCCAACGTAGCGTTAGGGTTCAACTTTCCGTTCTTACCAATCAAATATTCATTGGTTGGAACGTTATAAACATTATATCCTAAGCCAAAGCTGGTGTTCGAGGTTAAGTTCTCATTGGCAAATCTATAGGCTTCCAAAGGAGAGGATTCGCGTTTGTCAATGGCATAGTTGTACAAGCCTTTGTACCACATTTCGTAATATGCGGCAGGGTGGTTGATATATTCATAGTCGGGCAGCATTCGGCTGTTTGAACCCCATTTGGCATCAAATGTGATGGAAGCATGGTCTTTGCGTCCGTTCTTGGTGGTGATAATAATCACACCGTTGGCACCACGCGCACCGTACAAAGCAGCTGAGGCAGCGTCTTTCAGCACCGTTTCACTTTCGATATCGGCGGGGTTGAGAGAGTTCATGTCGCCGTCAAATGGCACACCGTCGAGAATAATTAATGGTGCGTTGCCCGAGTTGATGGAGCTGATACCCCTGATGCGGATAGCAGGAGAAGATCCACCAGGCTGTCCTGACTGTCTGGTCATCTGTACACCAGATACTTTTCCGCGCAATGCGTCTACAGGGTTGGTTACTTGTACCTTAGAAATTTCATCTTCTTTCAGTACGCCTGCCGAACCGGTAAAGGCTGATTTCTTGGCAGTACCATAGGCTACAACAATCACTTCGTCAATGCTTTTTTGCACTGGCTCCATCACTATCCGCATGTTGCTCTTGGCTGTTACGTCCAGCGGCTCCATGCCTACATAGGTAATGCGCAGTGTTCGTTTTCCTTGTGGCAAGGTTAGCTTAAACTTACCGTCAATGTCCGAGATAGCTCCTGTGCCAGAACCAACAACTTGGATGGTAGCTCCCACGACGGGTTGTCCATCCTCTTTTGAAATAATGGTTCCTGACACATCAGTTTGTGCAAATGCAGTTCCTATCATGAAGAGAAGGAACGACATCATCAAGAATAATCGTCTTTTCATATTTATAGAATTAGGTTAGTAATATAGTCTTGTTCACTCGTGCTGCAAACGTACCCGCATATCTGCCCTTGTCAGTTGCCAAGAGTGGTTTCGTCTTTACGCTTTTCAGGGGTTGTTAGCGGTAGGTTGTAGATAGTAGTAGGTTGTTAACCGCTGCAAATATATCAATTCTCTCATAGGAAACAAAAAAAATTAAGAAAAATATTCTTGTAACGAATGCCTTGTCATTTTCTCCCATCGAGCAATTCATCAATGACAATTGTTATAATAGGTCACCTTTATTTTTATTTGGTGCGCATTGGTGACGATTTGACATTCTTCTTCCTGTTTTCAATGCAATGCGTAAAAACGTAATTTTCAAAAAAAAAGTTGTTGAATGATGTTCGTTCTGTGCTTCAATGTGTGGCAACGATGGTGAGTCATGCGCTTTTTAGAGATATGGTATTGTGAGGAAGCGCATACCTCGCCATGCTGTCGCTTCCTCTGGGTGCGTCTTCTTGGGTGGATGGTCAGCTCGATGTATGTGCGGGTGAAATGGCGAACGCGTCGAATGTTTTCTACAGAATCCATGGCCGATTCATCTTTATTTTCTATTTTTGCAAGGTACAATATAAATATATAAGGTATGGAAATCATAGCATTACTGGTGTTTATAGTCATTGCCCTTCTAGGTTGGGGGTGTGGCGTGCTGCACGACAAATGGTTCAATTATTGCCCAACAGCCGACGAGGAAGATGCTTTTAACAGTGCCGCACACGCCTCGGATGGCGAGTTGAGCCTAAAAGATATTCTGAAGACCAACAGCATCAAAGGCTTTCAGGCCATCTAATGGTTTGCCTTTTTGGCAAGGTCGGTTTTCGCTGTTGTTCGTCTTTGTAATACATTGATAATAAATGCGTTAATTATTCGTTTTCAATAGCATTGACTTTGGACGTTAAACTCAATGACTTTGAACCTCAAACTCAATGACTTTGGACGCTAAAGTCAATGACTTTGTAAGCGAAGGTGTCGCCTATTGGATTTCGTTAGGTAATGAGGTTCTTTAGAATAGGGTTTTCCCTACGGTTTTGTCGGGAAAATCCCCGCTGCATGAAAGTTTTGTTTGCTATCTTTGTAGTGCTAGAAAACGGGCCTGACGATATTGTTCGGGTCATGCCATGGCGTTAAGCTGAGGTCTGTTGGGTATGCTTGACAGACGAAAATTCGGATTTATAAATACAAGAAACATGAGAAGAGGTTTGGTTACGGCTGTTTGTGCTACAGTGCTGTTGAGTAGCTGCGGCACTTATACGGGTAGTGGTGCTTATACGGGTAGCACCCTTGGATCTATATTGGGAAGTGCCATTGGTGGCATTAGTAATGGTGCCCGCGGCAGTGATGTCGGCACGATTGTCGGTATGGCGGGGGGG
>OGPS01002628.1_pt1 | contig 10972 bp, 10 predicted proteins | sample 1552931 | NCBI WGS metagenome assembly OGPS01 (sample SAMEA2580252, study PRJEB22360) | human gut metagenome | biome: human gut; feature: human-associated habitat; material: faeces | place: Denmark | collected 2008/2010 | reverse complement strand
TTTCATACGCCTGTCGCGGTGCCTTGCACGTTTTATGCTTCCCTGCCTTCTATGAGTTTTCTTATGTGTCTTTCCCATTGTTTTCCTCTTACTATTACAGCTTATCAACCTCATCCATCCAGATACGTCCGCACGCATCAGAAGGCATCCTTAGGTCTCCTCTCGGTGAGACCGCCACTGTTCCTACCTTTGGTCCATCCGGCAGACATGAGCGCTTGAACTGCTGTGCGAAAAATCTGCGATAGAAGTTCTTAAGCCATTTGAGAATAAACTCATCATCATATTTTCCTTCAAATGCTATCCTTGCAAGGCGGTAAACCTTGGCAGGAGCATAGCCGCAGCGCAGCATATTGTAAAGGAAGAAGTCATGCAGCTCATAAGGGCCCACAAGATCCTCTGTCTTCTGTGAAATCTTACCGTTTTCAGGTGGTAAAAGCTCAGGAGAAACAGGTGTATCAAGCACATCAAGAAGTGTACTTTCCAGCAAATCGCTGCCGCAGGTATCTGCATAGTATTTTACCAGATGGCGCACCAGAGTCTTTGGAACCGATGCATTTACAGCATACATGGACATATGGTCTCCGTTGTAGGTCGCCCAGCCGAGTGCCAGCTCTGACAAATCTCCTGTACCTATAACCATTCCGTTTTCCTTGTTTGCGATATCCATAAGTATCTGTGTGCGCTCGCGTGCCTGTCCATTCTCGTATGTGACATCATGCACAGACGGATTCTGACCGATATCCCTGAAATGTATATTTACAGCATCCTTTATATCCACCTCGATAAATGTAGCTCCAAGGCATTTAATGAGATTTACCGCATTGTCATATGTGCGGTCTGTTGTTCCAAAGCCCGGCATAGTAACTGCCGCTATATCCTTGTGATCCTTTCCCAAAAGGTCAAATGCTCTCACCGTGACAAGCAGTGCCAGTGTGGAGTCGAGTCCTCCTGAAATACCGATAACCGCGGTCTCACAATGGCATGGGTGGTCGACGCGAAGCTGAACGGCGTCGTAATCACTTCACCCTTAAGCCCCATAGCCTGAATCATAAGAATCTCATCACAGCGTCTGTCCCTGTCTGTCTTGTCTGCAGGAACAAAAGGAGCGCAATTTACATAGCGGCTAAGAGTGGTATCCTTTACCTCAAGATCAAACTCAGCCCATCTGTGATCATCCTCGACAACAAATGTTGTCATCCTGCGCCTCTCAGTCTCTATTCTTTCCACATCAAACTCGCTGTATATAGTCTCATTTGTAAAGCGCTTTGACTCGGCAAGCACATTTCCGTTTTCACAGATGAGATTGTGTCCTGAGTAGACCACATCCTGTGTGGACTCACCGTCTCCCGCTGACGCATAAATATATCCACAGATTAATCTGGCAGACTGTCCGCTCACAAGCTCTCTCCTGTATATTGCCTTGCCTGTCACCTCATCTGATGCAGACAGATTTACAATCACAGTGGCACCCGACATCGCGTGTCTGATGCTCGGCGGGTTCGGAGTCCAAAGATCCTCACAAAGCTCCACCGCTATCTTAAGCTTTGGCAGCTGCTTGCAGCTAAAAATAAAATCAGTATCTACAGACACCTGCTGTCCATTTTTCAGTGTGACATATGTGCTAAGGTTTTCACCCGATGCAAAATGCCTTGCCTCATAAAACTCATTATAGTTTGGCAGAAATGTCTTTGGCACCATGGCAAGCACCTCTCCGCGCGATACAACTGCCGCCATATTATAGAGCATGCCGTTTATCTCATATGGAAGCCCTATGAAAAATATGCCGTCAAGGCTCCTGCTGTAATCAGCTATTCCTATAAGCTCATCCTCTGCTGCAGCTATGAGCTTATCCTGCCAGAAAAGATCCTGACAGGTGTATCCGGTAATGCAAAGCTCCGGGAAAACAACCACCTTTGCCCCGTTGTCAGTGCACTCCTTCATAAGAGCTTTAATAAGCTGTCCGTTGTATACAGTATCAGCTACCTTTACCTTTGGTGTCGCTGCAGCGACCTTTATATATCCGTCCTTCAATTAGCGCATCTCCTTCAACTCATCCACCGTAAACTCATATGCCTTATTACAGAACTGGCACTTTACCTCAATGCTTTCACCATCTGCGATAATGGAATCAAGATCCTTTTTACTTAATGTGGAAAGTGCTCTGCTCACACGCTCCTTTGAACAGTCACAGTGGAAGCGTGTCTCAGTCGTATCTGTGATTTCAAGCCCGAAATCCCCTAAAATTTCCTCAAGTATCTGCTCCGGAGTCAGCCCCCTGTCAAGCATCTGTGTCACCGAATCAATCTCTGTGATTTTCTTTTCAAGCCTGTCCACAACCTCATCCGGTGTAAACGGCATAAGCTGGATGATAAATCCACCGGCAAATTTGTCATTTCTGTCCTTGTAGATATTTGAAAATGTATTGAGATAATCCTTGTAGGTATTTTCAATCGGTGTGCGGTAGAAGCCATCGTCAAACTTGACATTCTTAAGTTCTGTAGAGAATGTTGTATGACGGCAGTGATCTGACCAGTATGTATCGAGCACACGGATTTCTGTCATTGAAGGATCACGCTTTTCCTCATTCTTAAAATAATTCTGGATATGAAGAAAATCCTTAAATGTCATGGCAAGGTTCAATGATAAATAAAGCTCCTTCAGCTTGTCCTCTGCCATATCCTTGAAACCGTCAAATATGATGACATCAGCAGGATCATCAAACTCCTGCACAAGTGTCTTTGGCTTTTCCATGCCGATAGCACGCGAATCAACAGGGTTGATGCAGTGCTTCTTAATAGCAGCAAACTGCTCATCTGTGATAGCACCCTCAATCACATATGTGATAGCGCTTCTGATAATAGGCTCCTCATTCTCATTGAGAAGCTTCACACACTGCTCGGCTGAATCTGCTCTCTGGTCAAACTGTCCCGGTAAAAACTCTACAGTAAATGCTCTTGCATCACCATAGTCAAATGTCTCCTCATAGATATCATCAACAGGCGGCTCTGAGAAAACTGTATACAAGGCTTTCTTGTATGTCTCCTCTGATATATTTTCCACATCATATCTGATTAATACACGTACTGCCTCCACAGTTGTGATTCCCAGATAATGCTTAATCTCATGCTTTAATTCCTTTGCCTTTACCGCAAAGTCAGGTTTTTTCTCTACATATACACGACGTACGTTACTCATATGTTCTCCTTTCAATTCGAGAGTATGTAACCAATTATTCGTTACCGTCCGGCTTTTTGCACAATCGGACTTTAAAACTATGGTTGTAGTATAACACTTTAGTTATGATAAGTATAATTAATATATTTAATTTGTTTTATAAGTTGCGTTAATTATAGTTTTCTTATATAATGATATAAGGGTCAAAAGGTATTTTGCCCCTCATTGATAAAAACAGATGCAAATAACCATATTTATACGGAGGATAACAAAATGGATATAAATTATGAGCTTTACAAGGTCTTTTACTACGTGGCAACGTCCCTAAGCTTCTCTGAAGCCAGCAAGAAGCTGTTTATTTCACAGTCCGCGGTAAGCCAGTCTATTAAGACTCTCGAAAAGAAGCTGGGACAGACTCTTTTCATCAGAAGCACAAAGAAGGTACAGCTCACCGCAGCCGGTGCCCTGCTTTTAAAGCACATTGAGCCTGCCATGAATCTTATTGCCCGCGGTGAAAGCCAGCTTTTAGACTCAGGCACGCTTGGACTTGGCCAGCTTCACATCGGCGCAAGCGATACCATATGCCGTTATCTGCTGGTTCCTTACTTAAAGCAGTTCCATCAGAGGTTCCCGAATGTGCCTATCAAAGTCACAAATGCCACATCTATCCAGTGTGTGGAGCTTTTGGAGCAAAGGAAGGTTGACCTGATTGTCACGAATTTTCCAAACTCGCACCTCAATCACTCATACAGACAGAAAACCATATGCAACTTTTCCGATGTTTTTGTGGCAAATCCCAATTATTTCAAGCTTCGCAAGCAGGAGATAGCTTTTTCTGAGCTCAATAAATATCCTATCATGATGCTCGACCGAAACAGCACCACCAGTGAATTCCTGCATAATCTGTTTTTACAGCACCAGGTTGACCTGATTCCGGAAATTGAGCTAAGCAGTAACGATCTGCTCATAGACCTGGCCAAAATCGGACTGGGTATAGCATTCGTGCCTGACTACTGCATCAACCATGAGAATAAGGAGCTTTTCGTGCTGAAGACAAAAGAAAAGATGCCGTCACGCCAGATTGTTGTGTCCGTAAACACTACAATGCCCGTGTCAGCATCCACTGAGGAATTTTTAAATCTGCTCCCAGAAGTCGGCAACTAGTTTTCCGACATTTGCTATATTGCATGGCTTTCTGTCACTCCACTCGCGTGGATAGAGCAAATCATATTCTCTCTGCCAGAATCTCTCATCTAATAGCAAAATGACACCTGTGTCCTCCGTCGTCCTGATTACTCTTCCGGCCGCCTGGAGGACTTTATTTATGCCCGGATACCTGAAAGCATAGTCAAAGCCACAGCCGTTTTCGGCATCGTAATAATCCTTTAATATAGTTCTCTCATTGCTGATCTGCGGAAGTCCCGTTCCGACAACAATAGCACCTATCAGCCTGTCGTTTTTCAAATCAATGCCCTCACCGAATATGCCTCCCATGATACCAAATGCCACAAGTGTTCTGTCCGATTTCTCACTAAACCTGTCCAGAAATTCCTCCCTTTCAGCCTCTGACATATTATTTTTCTGCAGCATAAGCTCTGTTTCGTCTGCATATTTTTCACAGTAAATATCTGCCACATCATTCATCATCTTATATGACGGAAAGAAAACCATATAGTTTCCTGTCTTTTGCGTGACAACAGCATTAATATATCCTGCAATGCGCTCATACTCACTCCTTGAGCGCCTCGTGTACCGCGTGCTCACATCGGTTGCCATCGCAAGCAGTCTCTTTTTGCTGTCAAACGTGCTGTCAGCATATATGGCATAGTTGTCTTTTTTTGTGCTTAGCAGGCTCTTGTAATAGTTTACAGGCAAAAATGTCGCCGAAAAAAACACTGCCGACTTGCCCTTATCCAGCCTCTTTTGTATATTAAGCGACGGGTCCACACAAAAAAGCTTTAGCATGAACCTGCCATCAGCCTCAATCTCGGAATACATCACGTAGTGCTCATCCACCAGATCATAAATGTTAAGGAAATTGCGAAGCTCAAAATAAAAATCCATAACATCCTTTTTCCCCGGAAACTCATTAGCCTTCTGCAAAAACTCATCCAGAAGTGTCATAAGCCTCATAAAGGAAAATACCATATTGCCAAACGTATCATATACCGTATAATTCTCACACTCACGCTTCATCCCAAGCAGTATCTTATTGCACTTTTCAAGCGCTTTCTCAATAGAACGGCTGTGCTCCTTCATAATGCGCTTCACAGTAAGGAAATCCTCCTTATAAATCTGAGCGCTATACATCTGCCTGCTTCTTTCGACCATATTGTGAGCCTCATCAATGAGAAAAATATAATCTCCCTTTATCCCTTCCTGAAAAAATCTCTTAAGATAAACATTTGGATCAAACACATAGTTGTAATCGCAGATGATATTATCACACCAGCTAGCCGTATCAAGACAAAGCTCAAACGGACAAACGGTATACCTATCCGCCTGTGATAAAATATCATCCCTCTCAATCATTTCACATCTGTGAAGCAGGTCAAAAACCGCATCATTTACTCTGTCAAAATGCCCCTTTGCATACGGACAGGTTACCGGATTACATTCCATCTCATCACACAGACATAGCTTTTCCTTGGCCGTTATCTGAATAGTTTTTGCCCTGTAACCATTTTTTTCAAGCAGCGCGAACGTTTCCTTTGCGACTGTTGCGGTGATTGTCTTCGCTGTCAGGTAAAAGATTCTGTCTGCCAGCTCCTCACCAACCGCCTTCACTGCCGGAAAAATAGTAGAGATAGTCTTTCCCACACCGGTCGGAGCCTGCATAAAAAGAAGTTTCTGACGCATAATTGTCCTGTAGACATCCAAAACAAGCTTTTTCTGCCCCGGTCTGTACTCAAATGGAAAATTAAGTTCTTTGATTGAAGCCTGTCTTTGATTTTTCATTTCACACTGAAACGTTGCCCATTTGCCATACTCTTCCATCAGGTCATCAAACCATTTTTTTATCTCTTCAAATGAGAACTCCTCGCGAAAATACTTAGTCTGCTCCGTTTCCAGATTGCAGTAGGTCATCTGAATGCCTATCGTTTCCATATTATTTTTCAGAGCAAAAATATATGCATAGCACATAGCCTGCGCACGGTGCACAAAAACCGGCTTTTCAAACAGCTCAACCCTTCTGTACATTCCCTTAATCTCATCGACAAAACACTTGCCATCCTCCGTAAAGATGCCATCTGCCCTGCCCTCGACAGTCAGCTCATACAAATCACCTTCAACAACAAGGGAAAGCGGCACCTCTGCCTGATACTCCTTCCCCATGCTGCCCTGGATTTTCCTGTGAATGCGTGTTCCCTCCATCATGGCATCGGCACTCATAGCTCTGGATGACCGGTTGTCTATGTCACCCTCCCTGAAAATAAATTCCACAAGGTTTCTGACCGAAATATGTAATTGTGTTTTCTTTTCACTATAGTTATTTCCAGCTTCTGTCATGTACTCTCCCTACATATTCCGGATTATGTCAACGGTTTTGTGTTCCGGCAATATTTTCAGTCTAACTCCAGATATTTTTAATACACTGAACATAAAAAAGGGAGAGCTCCAAGAAGAAACTCTCCCAAAGGACCTTATTCAATTGTATTACGCTACAGTGAATTTATCAACCACATTATCAAATGCCTGGTCATCGCCCATATAGCAGACCTTAAAGTCATTGTTTGTACCAATTCCAATCACTCCAAGAAGTGATTTCGCATCAATAAGAATCTGTCTATATTTGAGATCAATGTCAAAATCGCACTTAGAAGCAGCCCCAACAAATTCCTGAACATCATCCAATGTATTAAGTCTGATTACTGTTTCCTTATTGTACATAGTTAACACCACCTTTATAATCTAAAACATAGTGCTTTCGCACATGTCAATCAATTGTTGCGCCTATTATAACATCTGATATTCATTTGTCAAAAAAATCATAATCCGTCATTTTCCGTCAATTCATGTCATTTATTTTAATAAATAACTTTTGCGTAACCGATTTTTCACTATATTTTCATGCATGTTTTTTTTAAAAAACAATATAACTGTGAAATTCTTATAAAAATGGTATGATATTTAATTAATTTAAATTCATTTTTTACAATTTTTCATTTATAAAACTTTATTCTCGTAATTCTTTAACGCATCTATATATATTTCACCGAGCTTGCTAAGCTTCGTGCCCTTGTGCTTGATATAGCCTATATGCATTTTTTCACTTTCCTTAAGTGGAATTGCCGCATAGTCATCACCGTTTAAATCCTCAGAAATTATACCTGAGCACAGTGTAAATCCGTTGAGCCCCACCATGAGATTGAGCATTGTGGCTCTGTCATCAGCCTTTATGACACGCTTGTACTCATATGTACTCATCATCTCCTCAGCATAATAAAAGGAATTGTTCACGCCCTGTTCAAAGGTCAGACATGGGTATTCCTGCAAATCATCAAGTGTAATCACTTTTTTGCCGGCAAGCGGATGTTTTTTCCAGAGATACACATATGTATTGCATGTGAAGAGCTCTTTAAACTCGATGTCACATTCCTTAAAAAGCTTTCTTAAAACCTTTTCATTGAAATCACTTAAATAAAGAACTCCAAGCTCACTCTTTAAGTTCTTTACATTGTCTATTACCTCTTTAGTCTTTGTCTCGTGGACAGCAAACTCGTACTCATCCATGCCCACCTCTTTAGCAAGCTGTACAAAGGCCTTTACTGCAAATGAATAGTGCTGCATGGAAACCGAGAATTTCTTTTTGGACTCCACATTCAGATACCGGTTCTCAAGCAGATGATACTGCTCCACAACCTGTTTGGCGTATCCCAAAAACTCCTCGCCCTCCGCTGTGACTGTAATTCCACGGTTATTTCTCATGAATACCGTGATTCCAAGCTCCTCCTCCACCTCTCGTACTGTGGCAGACAGATTGGGCTGTGAAACAAAAAGCTTCTTTGCCGCCTCATTCATGGAATTGGATTCTGCAATTGTAAGTACCTGTCTGAGTTGTTGAAGTGTCATTTTCTCTCCTATTGTGAACTGACGGTTTTTAGCAGAATGTGTAACTATTCAGCGCCCAAGCACCTTCGTAAAAACCGCACAATTGTAATATATTAGATAAAATTGTGTATAAACGATGCCCTGTGTATCGGTGATGGTCCTATCTCCTTTAGTGCCTTGATATGCTCTGCCGAGCCATAGCCCTTGTTTGATGCAAATCCATAGCCGGGATATATGTTATCATACTCAACCATCATCCGATCCCTTGTGACCTTAGCCACAATGCTGGCTGCCCCTATTGATATGCTTTTGGCATCTCCCTTTATAATCGGAACCTGCTTTATATCCACCCCCGGGATTGTGACTGCATCGTTAAGTGTCAAATCCGGTGCCGGATCAAGCTTTCCGATTGCCTGTCTCATCGCCTCATATGTAGCCTGCAATATATTTATCTCATCTATCCGCTCGTGCGATGCCATCCCTATTCCTACAGAAACCGCCTTTTCCATTATGACATCGTAAAGCTCATCGCGCTTTGCAGCCGTAAGCTTCTTTGAATCATTGATATATAAAATATCACAGTCCTTTGGCAGAATAACCGCACATGCCACAACCGGACCTGCAAGCGGTCCGCGTCCCACCTCATCTATGCCGCAAATATGAGCATATGATGCGTACTCGCGCTCATATTTCTTAAGACCTTCTGTACGGATAAGCTCCTTTTCATACTTGTCCAGACGCTTTTTTGCACTGTCTACAAGCTTAATCACTCCGCCCCTTTCATCTGAGCCGTATGCCTCAATGAACTGTGCAAGCTGTGAATCTGTGATGCTTTTCAGTTGTTCCTTAATATCGCCTATTTTTTCTGCTGACATATCCTTGTCCTATCGTCTATTCTTCGTAACTATTCTTCTATATCTTGGGTCTCTCCAAAGTGATATGGCCTAATTTACCGCTTCTGAAATCATCTATGATGAGTGCAGCCGCCTTGCTGTAATCAGGCTCTCCTCCCTTTGAAAGGCATTTTCTGTTGACAGCGACAGCACTTATAAGCTCTATGATATCGTTTTCCTCGCTCACCTCGTATCTTTGTGCCAAAAGCCCCGGATACTCTGCTTTTAGGAACTTTACAAGCTCCACGGCAAGCTCATCAACATTTAAAATCTCATCCTTTATCGAACCGATGAGCGCAAGTCTAAGTCCCACTGTCTGATCCTCAAATTTCGGCCACAGTATGCCCGGGGTATCGAGCAGCTCAACACTTTTATTGAGCCTGATCCACTGCTTGCCCTTTGTCACGCCCGGCTTGTTTCCTGTCTTGGCACAGGCTTTTCCGGCGTATGAGTTGATAAATGTGGACTTTCCGACGTTTGGAATACCCACCACCATAGCTCTTACCGGTCTGTTTTTGATACCACGCTTTCGGTCTCTTTCAATCTTTTCCTTGCAGGCCTCCATCACGATATCTGTGATGCTCTTCATGCCTGACTTGCTTCTAGCATCAAGACTGACTACAAAAAAGCCCTTTTCCTTGAAAAATGCACTCCACTCCCTGGTACGCTCCTTGTCGGCCAGATCCGCCTTGTTCATCAGAATGAGCCTGTATTTGTTTTTTCCAAGCTCATCAATGTCCGGATTACGGCTGGATAGCGGAATTCTTGCATCCACAAGCTCTATAACCAGATCTATTAATTTAATATCCTCCTGCATCTGACGCTTTGCCTTGGTCATATGCCCAGGGTACCACTGAAAATTCATAATTCACCTATCCTTTATCTATATATGTTATAACTATTGCTACTTGATTGTTCCAAAGCTTCCAAGGCCTGAAAATCTAAACCATGCCTTGCCGATAATATAGTCTCTCTTTACATTGCCAATATTGGCATAGCGGCTGTCCTCACTGTTGTTTCGATTGTCTCCAAGTACAAAATACTCGTCCTTTTCAAGCTCTATAGGATCTGAGGCAAGCCCTGCATCCTCCATTGATGCAACGTCCGTGGATTCCTTGTACAGCTCATCATTCACGTACAGTGCGCCGTCTTTTATCTGAACAGTATCTCCCGGCACCGCTACCACTCTCCTGACATAATAATGCGACTTATTATTTCCGTTTGGCAGAAATACTATCACGTCTCCTGCTTTTGGCTTTGACATGATATATGCAAACCTGTTCACAAGAATATTATCATCGTTCTCCAATGTCTGCTCCATAGCCTGGCCAACCACATTTGTACGTATACCGAAAAATGACACCAGCACATATGCCAGACCTATCACTACAATCAGCTCCACTACCCACGAAACAATTTCCTTGAACAATGGCAGATTAAATTTTCTTCTTTGCCTTCTAAAGCTAAGTCCTGCTCGTCTTCTGGACATCTTACACCTCTTGCTAACTAATATTTTATTGCGTAATTTTAATTATATATTGTTTTCATGTTTGTTGCAAGCTGTAACCCTGAAAACTAAAAAGACCATTCTCATACGATTGCTCGCAGAAAATGGTCTCTTTCGCGTAAAAATATTATTTTACAAGCTCTTTAACCTTAGCAGCTTTTCCGATACGGTCTCTTAAGTAGTAAAGCTTAGCACGACGTACTTTACCTTTACGTACAATCTCAACCTTCTCTACGTTTGGTGAGTGGAGTGGCCATGTCTTCTCAACACCTACACCGTTAGAAAGCTTTCTAACTGTGAATGTTGTACGGTTTGATCCGTTCTGCTTTTTGATTACTGTTCCCTC
>OGPS01002626.1_pt1 | contig 10978 bp, 8 predicted proteins | sample 1552931 | NCBI WGS metagenome assembly OGPS01 (sample SAMEA2580252, study PRJEB22360) | human gut metagenome | biome: human gut; feature: human-associated habitat; material: faeces | place: Denmark | collected 2008/2010 | reverse complement strand
TCATGGCATCTGCCCGCTTTAACCGTTCTTTACGAGCTTCACAATATACATCCGTGTTTGCTCGAGCGAGCGCATTTGCACGCCAAAATTTGTTTAATTTTTTATCCAAAAAACAGCCTTAAAACGGTCCTTTCCTACTTTCATTCTGGAGAAAATCAATAGGCTTGGAGGATGCATACAAGCAGTTGTCGCGGCAAGAAAAATCGATTTTCACCCTCAAATCTTTGTTTTTACACCATTAACAGCATCATTTTGACCGTCAATCTGTATGGTCTAAGCAGGTAAAAGCATGCATATTTCACCCCAATTGCAATGCTTTTACCCTAAAAACGCATATAAGATGGATACATATTATCACCATGCTGACGTAATGCGTTAATAATCAATCTAATAAGAATACGGCCTATTTTGGGCGAATTTGTGGCAGCAACCAAAGTTGTTTTGAAATAAGCGAAATATGAAGCGGTGCGTTGTCAAGAAAATTCATCATCATGAGCTGTCTTCACCTACATAATGCAGTGGCTGTTTTTGCTCAAGGGGCCACAGGAATACATGACCCTGAAAAAGAGGACCACTGCTGTTTTTCATGTTCTTTCCTTACCGTTTGACGGGATGGTTTCTGACATTTTGCTTGCTGTACTCAGATTCATTTCGTATTTTTGCAAAAGCATTTGATAAAGCCACTATAACAATTTCACTATAGTTCGTAAAAATATGAGCGAATGCTTATGCGGCTATCCGCGGACAGCCAAGGAGTTCTTTGATAACATGACTAAGTAACTTTTGGTTTGGTGTGTGCGCATAAGATGCGGAATGAACTGAAATTCATGAATCAACCATCTTATTTTTAACTGACTAAATGAGAATTAGCGGAGTTATTGATAAAGAAAAAACGTAGGTATTGGTTGTACACCACCCCTTGGTGAACAACTTAGTAGATTATCTGTCTTCGTAGGCAGAAAGACATCATGGGGATAACAAGAATGGAAAGGAATAAAATGGAAAAAGACAGTTTGATTATTGTGAGTGGTGGCATGGATTCCATCACCATGCTTTACGAGTACCAGCAGCGTATAGCAATAGGCGTTTCATTCGATTATGGCAGCAATCATAACCAAAAAGAAATACCCTTGGCAAAGATGCATTGTGACCGATTAGGCATACGGCACATCGTCATTCCCTTGTCGTTTATGCACGATTATTTCAAAAGCAGTCTGCTGGAAGGTGATGACGCCATTCCCGAAGGACATTACGAGGAAGAGAACATGAAGTCGACAGTAGTCCCTTTTCGCAATGGAATCATGCTGGCTGTGGGTTGCGGATTAGCTGTAAGCAACCATTTGAAATATGTGATGATTGCAAACCATGGCGGCGATCACACCATATACCCCGATTGCCGACCAGAGTTTATTGATAGTTTTTCGCAAGCCATGGCTGCTGGCACCTTTGAGGGTATCACCATTTTAGCACCTTATACGCAGATTAGCAAAGGCGAGATAGCCTTGCGAGGTAAAAAACTGGGTATCAATTATGCCGAAACTTGGTCGTGTTATAAGGGAGGAGATAAGCAGTGTGGCAAGTGTGGGACATGCGTTGAGCGCAAAGAGGCATTGGCATTTGCAGGCATCCAGGACGACACACCATACGAAGACTAAAAAGGCATTGATAACAAATAGAAATTAAAAGAGGTAAGGAAAGAACCCATGCGGTTCTTTCAGCGCCTATTGGTAACATCAAGAAATATGATTTATTGCGTATCCAAACGTATGGAAATTAGTGCCGCCCACCGGCTTTCGCTCTCTTACGAAAGCAAGTGCCAATGTTTGCATGGGCACAACTGGATAATTACCGTGTATCTTTTTAAGAGAGATAAATTAAATACCGATGGGATGGTGTTCGATTTTACGCACATCAAAAAGGCCATTCACGACCGGTTGGACCATGCTTACCTCAACGACGTAGTTCCCTACAATCCTACTGCGGAGAATATTGCGCGATGGGTCGTTAATCAATTCGAGGAATGTTATAAGGCAGAGGTGCAAGAAAGCGAAGGAAACGTGGCTCAGGCGATAGACGAAACAAAGATAGTTGGTATAGAAAACCTCGTCATGTAAATATAACAGGAAATGAATCGCGACGCGCGTACCTATAAGGTTAACGAAATATTTTATTCACTGCAGGGCGAAGGGCATCATGCAGGTAGGGCAGCCGTGTTTGTAAGGTTTGCTAAATGTAATCTACACTGTTGGTTTTGCGATACTAATTTTGATGCGTATACGGAAATGTCAGCACAACAAATTATAGAAAACGTGCAACGATATGCGCCCTGTCAATTTGTTGTTATCACTGGAGGAGAGCCTACTTTGCAAGTTACGCCCGCGCTGTTGCAGCTTTTTCATATACATGGTTATTATGTTTCGATGGAAACCAATGGCACTCATCCCATTCCTAAAGGTGTTGATTGGGTAACCTGTTCGCCAAAAAAGGCATTTATAGAAGCTGGAAACGTGCAAATTAAGCAAGCTAACGAGATAAAGGTGGTGTATGATGGCATACACCCGATAAGCACGTTTGGCATCGAGTCGGAGGAACGGTATGTGCAACCTTGTGACGTGGGCGATGAATTGAGGAATAAAGTAATTATGCAGCAAGCAATTCAGTTTGTGAAAACACACCCTCAATGGAAACTGTCTTTGCAATTACATAAGCTCATAGGAATTCAGTAACGATAATGACAGTTTGTTAAAATTTGGGATAAAGGAGCAAGACTTTTTCTAAATTCTAAAAATGACTCAATTATTTTGCCTACCAATCGTTTTTTGATAACTTTGTAAATTCAATTGAAATATTCCCCTATGGCACAGAAAGATAAAGGTCTTACACCAATGATGAAACAGTTTTTCAGCATGAAGCGGCAGCATCCCGATGCGCTGTTGCTCTTTCGGTGTGGCGACTTTTACGAGACGTATGGCGATGATGCCATTGAGGGTTCGCGCATCTTGGGTATCACGCTCACGAAAAGAAACAATGGAGGCAATAGTGGTGAAACGGCTATGGCTGGTTTTCCGCACCACGCTCTTGATACATATCTGCCCAAACTGATTAGGGCAGGCAAGCGCGTGGCTATTTGTGACCAATTAGAAGACCCTAAGAAAAAGCGAGAAGAACTGAAAGGTAAAAAAGGACTTTCCGCCACAGATAAGATGGTGAAGCGTGGCATTACCGAGTTGGTGACGCCAGGTGTGGCGATGGGGGATAACGTGTTGAACTACAAGGAAAACAACTTCTTGGCAGCGGTGCATTTTGGTAAGGCGGCTTGCGGCGTGAGTTTTCTGGACATTTCGACGGGCGAATTTCTCACAGGTGAGGGTACTTATGACTATGTGGAGAAATTATTGGGCAGTTTTGCACCCAAGGAAGTGTTGTACGACCGCAACAACAAGCGCGATTTTGATACCCATTTTGGCACCAAATACTGTGTCTTTGAATTGGAAGACTGGGTGTTTACCGAGCAGAGCGCACGCCAACGACTGCTGAAACACTTTGGCACCAAGTCGCTGAAAGGCTTTGGCGTAGAGCAAATGAAAAGCGGCATTGTGGCTTCGGGTGCCATTTTGCAGTATTTGGAGATTACCCAACATACCAATATCGGGCACATCACGTCGCTTGCCCGCATCGAAGAAGAACGCTACGTGCGGTTGGACAAGTTTACCATTCATTCGCTCGAACTGATTGACACCATGCAAGAGGGGGGACGGTCGTTGCTGAACATTATCGACAAGACCATTACACCCATGGGAGGACGTATGCTTCGCCGCTGGATGGTGTTTCCGTTGAAGGACGTAACGCCCATTCAACAACGCTTGGATGTGGTAGATTATTTCTTCAAAGCCCCCGACTTCCGACAGTTGGTGGGTGAGCAGTTTCAGCGTATTGGCGACCTTGAGCGCATTATCTCAAAGGTGGCTGTGGGCAGAGTGTCGCCCCGAGAGGTGGTACAGCTGAAGAATGCGCTGCAAGCCCTGCAACCTGTGAAGGCTGCCTGCATGAAAGCGTCGAACGAGAGCTTGCGGAGAATTGGTGAACAGTTGCAACTTTGCGAGACCATTCGCGACCGCATTGAACACGAGATACAACCCGATCCGCCCCTTTTGGTGAACAAGGGTGGGGTGATAGCCGATGGCTACGATACCGAACTTGATGAGCTGCGACAAATATCGCGCAACGGTAAGGATTATTTGATACAGCTACAAGAGCGCGAGGTAGAGCAAACGGGCATCGCATCGCTGAAGGTGGGATATAACAACGTGTTTGGGTATTACCTCGAGGTGCGCAACATGTATAAGGACAAAGTGCCTGAGAATTGGGTTCGCAAGCAAACATTGGCACAGGCAGAACGCTACATTACCGAGGAACTGAAGGCTTATGAGGAGAAAATATTGGGAGCGGACGAGCGCATCATGATGTTGGAGGATAAGCTGTTTCGTGAACTCATTGTCGATATGCAGCCGTACATTCCGCAGATACAGCTTGATGCCAACCTGATAGCCCATTTGGATTGTCTGCTTGGGTTTGCGCAGGTGGCGGAGGAAAACCAGTATGTGCGTCCGCAAATAGACGCCACCGATGTTCTTGACATCAAGCAAGGTCGTCACCCAGTCATTGAGATGCAGCTGCCTTTAGGCGAGACTTACGTGCCTAACGACATCTATTTGGATACGGAGAAACAGCAGGTCATGATGATTACAGGACCCAACATGGCTGGAAAGTCGGCACTGTTGCGCCAAACGGCGTTGATTGTACTATTGGCACAGATAGGGTGTTTCGTACCTGCGGAGCGTGCGAAGATAGGTTTGGTGGATAAGATTTTCACGCGTGTGGGAGCTTCTGACAATATTTCCTTGGGTGAATCGACCTTCATGGTGGAGATGACAGAGGCGGCAAATATCCTGAACAACGTCACCAATCGTTCGCTGGTGCTCTTCGATGAGTTGGGTAGAGGAACATCAACATACGATGGTATCTCCATTGCCTGGGCCATTGTGGAGTACTTGCACGAGCAACCGAGGGCACGGGCGCGCACGCTTTTTGCCACACACTACCATGAATTGAACGAAATGGAGAAGCATTTCCCGAGGATTCACAATTACAATGTGAGTGTGAAAGAGGCAGATGGCAAGGTGATTTTTATGCGTAAGTTGGAACGTGGCGGCTCAGAACATAGCTTTGGTATTCATGTAGCTGAGATTGCAGGCATGCCACGAAGCATCGTAAAACGTGCCAATGTAATCTTAAAACAACTGGAAGCCGATAACAGCGAGGTGGGTTCGGTGGGCAAGCCCAGCGTGAAACGCTTGGAAGAGAGCAGAGAAGGTATGCAATTGAGCTTCTTTCAGCTTGACGACCCCGTGCTTTGTCAGGTGCGTGACGAGATACTTGGCCTTGACATCAATAACCTGACGCCCATGGAGGCATTGAACAAACTGAACGAAATCAAGAAAATCATTGGGGCAGAATAATCAGGAGAAATTCTAATATATGAATAAATTATTTTCCTTGGCACTGGCTTTGTGCTTGTCAGTGTCAGCTTTTGCACAATCGGTAGCTACGACAACGAAAGCTCATGATTATCAACCTACGGCAGAGAATATGGCTTCACGCCAAGCGTTTCAAGATGCTAAGTTTGGTATTTTCCTGCATTGGGGCTTGTATAGCATGTTGGCAACGGGCGAGTGGACCATGACCAACAAGAATTTGAACTACAAAGAGTATGCTAAACTGGCAGGAGGTTTTTATCCTTCTCGGTTCAATGCAGCTGCTTGGGTATCGGCTATCAAGGCGTCGGGAGCGAAGTATATTTGCTTTACCACCCGTCATCATGAGGGATTCTCTATGTTCAAGACTCGGTATTCTGACTATAATATCGTGGATGCAACCCCTTTCAAGCGCGACATCTTGAAGGAGTTGGCAGACGAATGTCACAAGCAGGGCATCCGACTGCATCTGTATTATTCGCATATCGACTGGTACAGAGAGGATGCAGTGTGGGGAAGAACAGGACGAGGGACAGGGCGTCCCAACCCTCAAGGCAATTGGCAACGTTATTATGCGTTTATGAACAACCAACTTACCGAACTATTAACCAACTATGGAAAGATAGGTGCGATATGGTTTGACGGTTGGTGGGACCAGCAACCCGATTTCGATTGGCAACTGGAAGGGCAATATCAGCTCATTCATCGCTTACAACCTGCGTGCTTGGTGGGTAATAATCATCACACCACTCCTTTCCAAGGCGAGGACATTCAGATATTCGAACGGGATTTGCCAGGTGAGAACAATGCTGGTTTGTCGGGGCAAGACATCAGTAGGTTGCCGTTGGAAACATGCGAGACTATGAATGGTATGTGGGGATATAAGATTACCGACCAGGACTATAAGTCGGACACTACCTTGATACGTTACATTGTCAAGGCAGCTGGCATGAACGCTAACCTGTTGATGAACATTGGACCACAGCCCAATGGTGAACTCCCTGCCGTGGCTTTGGAACGTTTGCAGAAGGTGGGACAGTGGATGAAAGTGTATGGAGAAACGATTTATGGCACTCGAGGGGGCATGGTGAAGCCTCACGATTGGGGCGTTACCACGCAGAAAGGCAATCGTCTCTTTGTGCATATCCTAAATCTGCACGACCGTAGTTTGCTGTTGCCCATTGGCAAACAGCGTATCAAAAAAGCCTTTGTCTATGACACTAAACAGCCCATAAAGGTGGAAAGATGTGAGACAGGTGTGGTGCTTACCTTGCCAACAGCATTGCCGAAGGATTGCGTTGATAAGATTATAGAGGTACAATTTTAAGCAAGTTGAGGTTGAGTCGCTACTGAACTTGTAGCGCATTTTACCTTGATTTGTTCTTTCACAGGTTCGATTCTTCCATAAGCTTCCTGTACAGAAATATTGTAGAGGGGTGTGTCACGAATCATCTTTATATACACCTTCATTATATATGTCCCGCTTATATTCTCGCTGGTTATATATCACGATTTTATTTTAATGTGCAACATGAATTTTCTACGCAGCACGTTGATAACACAAAAAGAGATTGTTGGGTAAAAATGAAAGTAGGAGGTAAACGCTGATGATTAACGTTTACCTCCTACTTGATGGATGTGTGTGGGTTTACCTTCTGTCAGGCGCCACGCACGTATTTATCTTCCGCCATCAAACCAGCGATCTTGCTCCCAGTCTTCGTCTTCCAAGTAGTCGAAGTCGGCCTTCTTGGCTCCTGCTGCATCGTCTTCCTCCGACGCTACTACATCCTTCAATAGGTCTTCGGCGTTGATCTTAATTATGTCGATGAGGGGCTGTTGATATATCTTCTTCATTTGTTTGCTTATTTAATGATTTTCTTTCCGTTCTGAATATAGATGCCTTGAGGAAGGAGTTGTAGATTTCCCGTTGGGCTAACCATGCGTCCGTCGATGGTGTAGATGGGTGCATGTGATGGTGTGTTATCCTTAGCATCGATTTGCTCAATACCCGTCACCGATCCATCCCAAATCTTGAATTCGATACTCTTCGCCAAGCTGCCTGCCGATTGCTTGGAGCGCAGGTAGGCGCGGAAAGGTTTAAACGAAGCGCCTGTAGACTTCACGTAGTTGAATTTCTGTGTATTGAAACCGAAGATGTAGTTCGTGTATTCTCCGTCTTTGGGGTTCAATTTGTTGTATTTATAAGTACCGATGAAGTCACCTTTGGCAATGTTGCTGGCTGGGATTTGCTTGTTGGAGAATTCCAATGGTTTGTCATTGGCTGTTGAGATAGCCTTGCTCGGTTCTATCAAATAAGGTGTGTCTGCTATAGTAGAGGTCACCTCCTCGAATGTAGCCGTGTTGCCATTGGCAGTCTTAAACTCATAAGCCTTTTCTACATTGAATTTCTTGAGATCTTCCTGATTCATGTCAAATGGCAGGCAGATGGTAGACATGCTATGATAATTGTCGTTAGCATCTTTTCTACGGGCAAAGTTGCGGTCGAACCACACCTTATCAGCCGTAAAGCCTTCCTTTACACCAAAGGTATAGCCGCTCTTCATATACTGGTCATTGTTTTTATCTTTGTCATTCCAAATGCCAGTGTACACTCTCAACTTGTCTTTGTCGTAGGATAAAACGCCACGATCGGTGAGATAGAGCAGTGGCATCTTTCCGTTCACCACCACGTTGCATGGATGTACGTGTCCGGGCATGGCCAATGTTGACCGTGGACTCACCTTCACCACACGGTTGAGATTGGCTCCACGATCAAATAAACTGAACTTGGTTTCATCTGATAGGTCTATCCAAGAAACGTCAATATCTTTGTCCACAAGAGCATTGTTGCTGTTGGCCGATGTTTGGTAGAAGCCTGGCTGATTGGGTCTCCACAGCATAAAGATGTCGCTCACTTGGAAAGGAGCATCCGAAGTGAGTATCATTTTACCACGCGTTTCCAAATCTTTGCCGCTTTTATTGATTTCGGTCATCTTGGCCGGCATTTCCAGTTTCAGCCATCCGCCGTTACCTATGCGCTTTAGATAGTCGACACGGCCAGTGCGATACACGGTTCCGAAGGCTTTATTGTCTGTTTCACTATCATCCATACCTACACCTGTTACCTTGGCTTGCTGCCATGTTATAATCTTGTCTGTGTTTTCACCATAGTCGTGATATTGCAAACGCATCTCCACTTGCTTACCTTCGGGAGCTCTTACGATGGCCTGAAACAGTGCGTGCATCTGGTCGTTGTCCCTCTCTTCTTTGGCTGCAAGGGGCATCAATGCATCTATACTCAGCTCGTATTTGCCTGTTTTTTTATTCTTCGGAGCCTCTACTACCTTGTCGTTGCTCACCACTCCAGTCCAACCAAGGGCAGTGACATATGTATTTTTAGCCTTTGTCTGAGTACCTGAAGTTGTGATGAATTGATCCCAAACTGGACTAAAGAGGTAGGTTCCGTCGCCGTACTTCTTCATATACATCACACCTTTGCTCAGATGACGCTGGTTACGATCATATCGATTGTAGAGGTTTGTGCGATAGTGACGCTGTATGCCCTCTGTGGTGCTGTAGCATGTGGCACCCGTGTCATCGGGGCGAGGAATACGAAGAATCTCTACGTTAGCACCATCACTTTTGCGCTGTAAGAACAGTTTGATACTGCTTTGGGTGTCCATGTCCCACCAGAAACCCCAGTTTGTAACCCACTCGTTAGGTGTTGTTAAAAGGCCATTGTCGTCGATATTTGAATTATAATATACAAAACTAAAAGAATTCGAGGCATCTTGGTTTGCTACGGCTCCATTAGAAGAGTAGTAGGCTTTCACGCTCACTCGACCAGAAGATTTAACGCCATCATTAGGGTTGCCAATTCGCATGTGGTAATCCTTCCAGCGATCATTGATTTTTTTTGTGGCATCAATGGTGTTTCGAAATGAAAACGTGATTTGGCCTTGATAATAAATTTCGTAGCTATATCCATTAGATGCTGTCAAATAATATTGATTACCATATTCATCTTTGTAATACTTCTCGGTGGTGTAGGTGTACAGCCACTCGGTTTCGTCCGCGTTTAACGTCCACTTGTTGTCGCCAGCCTGGGCGGTGACGCAGGACAGCAGTGCGAGGCACGTAATTAATAATGTGTGTAGATGTTTTCTTGTCATCATTGAGTCTTGTTTTAGTTTATAAACTTTACAAAAGTATTGAGAATTTATGTAATATTTTTACCCCCCCCCCCTATTTATTAAGAAAGTTTAACAGTTTGGGTGCCTGGATGAATAACAAGCTTTTGAAAAGACAGGCGGAACATCCTTATTGAAACAAAAGAAAACTAATAAATTGCAAGAAATGCCAGCAGGTATGCCACTATTATTTACAACCAAGCTATCAAATTATAACTTTTAGAGAGGCGAAAAAAGGTTACACGCACAACGGGTTGGCGTTGATAGTTTGCGAAAAGTACTCCCACCGGGAATCGAACCCGGATCAAAGGTTTAGGAAACCTACGTTCTATCCATTTAACTATGGGAGCGAATCTGCGTTTGCCGCAGCGTTGCGTGAGTGTGCAAAGATAAACATTTTATCAGTTCGCCCCAAATAAAAGCCGTACTTTTCTATTTGACAGGCAATGGCCATACCAGCATTGCGTTTGTTAAACGACAGACATTCGGTGAAACTAGCGAAAAAAAAAGAAGCGGTAGGTTATCAAGAACATTCATACCGGTGTGTCATGCTGAAATACGCAACCAACCAGTTAATTTAAGTAAAATTTATTCAAGAAATGACTATATCCAGCGCTATTGATGAGATTATTCGTTAATTATGCTTTGGCTAATTCATCTATTACAGTAAATCATGCTACACCCAAACAGCCCCATTCAAACTTGTCTTCATGTGAAGCATGTAGGTGCTCAGCAGGTTACTTGAATGGATAGGTGGCCGTAATTAAAAACTAAAACCTAAATTTACAATGATTAAAGAAAACAGAATCTTAAGAAAAGCGAAGAATCGTTCGCTGATCTTATTCTCAGTCTGCACGCTTTCAATCTGTGCCGTGCCATTTGAGACCGTGTCTGCCGCTGACACCCCAAGCGGCAACGCTTCTCTGTTACAGCAAAACATGCGAAAGGTGACGGTATCGGTAGTTGATGACGCCAACGAACCTATCATCGGTGCCAGTGTATTGGTGATGGAAACCAAGTCGGGCGGGTCTACCGACATCAATGGTCAATGTGTCGTGGATGTACCTGCAGGAAGTCAGATACAAGTGTCATACATTGGTTATCAAACACAAACCATCAATGCAGGACAATCTTCTACCCTCCGCGTGGTGCTGGTGGAAGACCGTCAGATGCTGGACGACGTTGTTGTGGTAGGCTATGGCGTGATGAAGAAGTCGGACGTGACGGGCTCCATCGCTGTTGCAAAGGGTGAAG
>OGPS01002618.1_pt1 | contig 10996 bp, 7 predicted proteins | sample 1552931 | NCBI WGS metagenome assembly OGPS01 (sample SAMEA2580252, study PRJEB22360) | human gut metagenome | biome: human gut; feature: human-associated habitat; material: faeces | place: Denmark | collected 2008/2010 | reverse complement strand
AAATAACGAAGCGGATCACCCCGGATTCATGGCAGCCGCCCGCCCCGTTACTTTCCGTGCTTATAAAATAGCCAACGAGTGGTTTGGTGACGGCAAACGGGTGTCAGATCTTGAAAGTTATTTTCAGGAAAACGATAAACGCCTGTTTGTGGAACGAGTGCGCCAGGCGGGAGTCATCGTAAAAGAGGTTAGTCCGACTTTTGTACTGAAGAAAGGCGACGAAGTGGTGCTGAGCGGCCGGCGCGAGTATGTGATCGGTGAAGAGGACTGGATCGGTCCTGAAGTATTGGACCCGCAGTTGCTGGACTTCCCTGCCGAGGTATTACCCGTTATGGTCACCCGCAAAACGGTTGCCGGAGAAAAAGTCAGCACCATCCGGGCCCTGAAATTTATGCACGGTGTCAGCATTCGCCGCATCAAACGGGCAGGTATCGACATACCGGTATTGGCCCAGACCGTGGTCGACGCCGGTGATATGGTAGAACTGGTGGGTACCAAACATGAAGTGGATGCGGCAGCCAAGCAGTTGGGATATGCCGACCGGCCGACCAACCAGACAGACATGATCTTTGTCGGACTGGGTATTTTGATAGGAGGACTGATCGGCGCACTCAGCATTCACATGGGAGGAGTCCCCATCAGCCTCAGCACTAGCGGAGGAGCCTTGATCGGCGGATTATTCTTCGGATGGCTACGCAGCAAACACCCTACTTTCGGACGTATTCCCGAACCCGCTCTCTGGATACTGGACAACGTGGGACTGAACATGTTTATTGCCGTTGTGGGCATTGCTGCAGGTCCCAGCTTCGTGCAAGGGTTCAAGGAAGTGGGTTTAAGCCTGTTCATCGTAGGCGCACTGGCCACTTCCATTCCTCTGATAGCAGGCATACTGATGGCAAAATATATCTTTAAATTCCATCCGGCACTGGTATTGGGATGCACAGCCGGCGCACGTACCACTACGGCTGCATTAGGAGCCATCCAGGAAGCCGTTGAAAGCGAAACTCCTGCTTTGGGATATACTGTGACGTATGCTGTCGGGAATACTCTTCTGATTATCTGGGGAGTAGTGATCGTATTACTTATGTAGAAACAGATTTTTAATATTAACTAAACATAACTCTTGATATAATGATGAAAAGTAATGAAAACAACGGAGCAGTAACTAAAAGTTTTGCTAAAAAGATGGAGAGCATCAGTCCTTTCGAATTGAAGAACAAACTGATTGAAATGGCTGACGAGAGCATCAAGAAGATAGCCCACACCATGCTGAATGCCGGACGTGGAAATCCGAACTGGATTGCTACCACTCCGCGCGAAGCGTTCTTCCTTTTAGGTAAATTCGGATTGGAAGAGTGTAGGCGTGTGATGTACCTGCCGGAAGGAATAGCCGGTATTCCGCAAAAAGACGGAATGGCCGCCCGCTTGGAGACTTTCCTCAAGACCAACCACAGCCAGCCGGGGGCAGAGCTGTTGAAAGGGACGTATCAATACATGTTGCTGGAACATGCCGCCGACCCGGATACCCTTGTCCACGAATGGGCGGAAGGAGTGGTAGGCGATCAGTATCCGGTGCCGGACCGCATTCTGCAATTTACCGAAATGATTGTGCAAGACTATCTGGCACAGGAGATGTGCGACCGTCGTCCGCCGAAAGGCAAATACGATTTGTTTGCCACCGAAGGCGGAACAGCAGCCATGTGCTACGTTTTCGACTCTCTGCAAGAAAACTTCCTGCTCAATAAAGGGGATGGAATCGCCTTGATGGTACCTGTCTTCACTCCTTATATTGAAATTCCTCAATTGAGACGCTATGAATTTAACGTTACGGAAATATCTGCGGATCAGATGACGACAGACGGATTGCACACCTGGCAATACAAAGACGAAGATATAGACCGCCTGAGGAACCCGCAGATCAAGGCACTCTTCATTACCAATCCCAGTAACCCGCCCAGTTATACACTGAGTCCCGAGACTGCCGCACGGATTGTAGATATCGTGAAAAAAGACAATCCGAACCTGATGATTATTACAGATGACGTATACGGAACATTCAGTCCGCATTTCCGCTCACTGATGGCCGAATTACCACAAAACACTTTGTGTGTCTACTCTTTCTCCAAATATTTCGGAGCCACGGGATGGAGGGATGCCGTGATCGCTCTGCACGAAGAGAATATCTTCGACCGGATGATAGCCCACCTGCCGGAAGAGCAGAAGACAATTCTCAATAAGCGTTACTCCAGTCTGACTCTTACACCCGAGAAACTGAAATTCATCGACCGCATGGTGGCTGACAGCCGCCAGGTAGCTCTGAACCACACCGCCGGATTATCGCTGCCACAACAGACGCAAATGAGCCTGTTTGCTTCTTTCGCCATTCTGGATAAGGAAAACCGGTATAAAAACAAAATGCAGGAGATTATCCGGCGTCGTCTGAAAGCCCTGTGGGATAACACCGGATTCTCACTCGTAGACGATCCACTGCGTGTAGGTTACTACAGCGAAATAGATATGCTGGTATGGGCCAAGATATTCTATGGAGAAGAATTTGTCAGTTATCTGAAGAAAACTTACAGCCCGCTGGATGTTGTTTTCCGCCTGGCCAACGAAACCTCACTGGTATTGCTTAACGGAGGAGGTTTTGCCGGACCGGAATGGAGCGTACGTGTATCACTGGCTAACCTGAATGAAAAGGATTATGTGAAAATAGGTCAGGGAATCAAACGGATACTGGATGAATATGCCGTGAAATGGCAAGAATCACGGAAATAGAATCCTGAATCTTGTCAGTCCGTCGGCGTATGTACGCAATGAAAACGTGCAGCCATGACGGCTCAGAACTTCGCGAATAAAAATCAAACCGATACCTTGTCCGTTGGGTTTGGTAGAAAAGAAGGGACTGAAGAGTTTTGCTTCAGTCTCTTTTGATATACCGGGTCCGTTATCCACCACTTCGATAGCTGTAGGCAATGAAGTACGAATGATGATCTGCCCGTCCTGTCCGATACTCTCGGCCGCATTCTTAATAATATTTACCAATACTTGTTCAAACAGAGACGCATCCAGCTTCACATCGTCCAGAGATTCGTCACATATCAGTTGCAACCGGATGTTCCGGTCATTGCACATCCCTTCCATAAAACGCTTGCAGGTAAATGCAAGGTCATTCAGGTTGGTCGGAATAAAACGGGGCTCGGGAATCTTCACCACATCGGCAAAGCGGGTAATGAAATGACTCATAGAAAAACAACGCTCGGTACATACGCGCATCACATCGCAAATATCCTCCATACCTTCCGACTCGGACAATGCCTGCTCTACCGTATCCAATGTGGAAGTGATGCCCGCTGTTGTATTATTCACCTCATGCGCAATCATACGGATCACTTTCTCGTATGCCTTCTTTTCAGCTTTCATCACTTCATCGGTCAATCCTACCATCAGATAGAAAGGATGCTGGAAGCCGCGGTCCACAAATGAAGAGTGGGTGCATTTATAGATACTCGAGTCGTTCAGCCGGACGGTGCTGGTTTCTCCATTCGGAATGGCGGCCAATTCCAGGGCAAGCGGAGAATCGATTTCCGACAATTTCCTGCCCTCGGCTTCTTCCGGACGGACTCCCATCATCTTCATCGCCATGGGGTTGAGTTGAGATACCTCTTCGTCCAGCGTCATGATAATAACGCCCATGGGGGAAGCATTAATCATCAGGTCGAGAAAATGATTCTGTTCTCGCAAGCGCAGCCGTTCGTTTTTCAGTTGTTCCATCATGCGATTGAAAACATTTACCACACGGTCGGCCTCCTGCTGCCCCACATGGCTTAACCGGCTACTGAAGTCCTGTTCTCTGAGAAGTTCCATACCACTGCCGATGGTGTTCATCGGTTTCACGATTTTCCGGTAAAACAAAATAAGATACAGCATCAGGAGCAGCATCAATGCTTCGGCAATATAGAGATACTTCACGACAACGGTTTCGGATATATAAATCAGAAAACCCATGATAGCGACCAAGAAGAAAACAAGTATGAAGAAGAATCCCTTTACTGACATGTAATTGATGATTAACGATTAACGGACCATGATAAGCAACGGGTTACTTATCACCGATATCATATTTCTCCAAACGGCGATACAATGCTGCACGACTGATGCCCAATGCGGTAGCCACCTGGCTGAGATTTCCTTTATAGCGTTCCAGTGCCTGAAGAATCGTTTGCTTTTCAATTTCATCCAAGGTCATTCCCGCAAATGAAGAAGAAGTTGCCACACTTTCGTCATGACGTTGGTATTGGTTCTCGAAATCGATTGCATCCAACACTTCCTTACCGCTGACCAAAATCGTACGTTCTACCAGGTTCTTTAATTCACGGATATTGCCCGGAAAAGGTAAACGGCTCAGGAAGTTCAACGCATCCGACGAGAATTCTGTACGGGGCAGATTGTTAATCTCCGCCTGACGGTCGGCAAAGTGTCTGGCAAGCAATGGTATATCTTCTCTGCGTTCTCTCAGTGCAGGCAGTTTTACGGTTATCAGATTGATACGATAGAACAGGTCTTCACGAAAAGTGTGTTCGCTCACCATCTTACTCAGGTCGGCATTCGTAGCCGAAACCACCCGGATATCCGTCTTACGCGGGCGACTGTCTCCCAACACCTCAAAGGTCTGGTCCTGCAATACCCGCAGCAGCTTTACCTGGCACGACGGATCGAGGTCCCCGATTTCATCCAAAAAAATAGTCCCATTATTCGCTTCCTCGAACAGTCCCTTCTTATCCTTCAATGCGCCGGTAAACGAACCGGCTTTATGACCGAACATTTCACTTTCCAGCAACTCCTTGCTGAACGAAGAACAGTTAACCGCTACAAAATTCTGCCGTGCACGCTTACTACTGTAATGGATGGCCTGGGCAAATACCTCCTTACCCGTGCCCGTTTCTCCAGTCAACAGTACAGGAACATCAGTCCCTGACACCTTCTGAGCTAATGAAACAGCATCCTTCAGGACTTTGGATTCTCCCAGGATAGAATCAAAAGAGTACGTCTGTCCCACCTTCTTCTCCAGTTTTTCCAACCGCACATTCATACGCGCTTTCTCTACAGCACGGCTTATCAGAGGAATAATCTTGTTATTATCGTCTCCCTTGGTGATGTAGTCGAAAGCACCGTTCTTGATGGCCTGCACCCCATCGGGAATATTGCCGTGCGCTGTCAGCAGAATAACTTCCACATTGGGTGCCGCCTTCTTGATAGCCAACACCAGGTCTACCCCATTTCCATCGGGCAGAAACACATCACACAAAACTACATCGGGATTTTGGAGTTCCAGTTGCTTCAGGGCAGCCCTGCAATCACCAGCCTGACAGACGTCATATCCCTCCAACTCCATCATCCGTGTCAGAAGGGTACGGATTTGTACCTCATCATCAATGATTAGAATCTTACTCATATCTATTCGATAAGTTTTTAAACTGATAACGGTAAAAAACAGGGTGTGCAAATATAAGCTTTTCCCAAATACCAACGGCATATCTTTTGAACTTTTATAGGTGAAGGGGCAAGAGCCTGCCACCAACCGGGATATGAATATCCCACCACAACAATGCCACAGCGGCATTATGCAGGCCTAGTCCCAGTGACAGCCCCTCATGCCTCCCCCTTCCATTTTGGAAAGAGGCCACCTGAAATGAAAAGCCGGAAGGAAGAACATCCGGATGAATGCAATTATGAAACTGTTAAAAAAGAAACAAGAAATGAAAGTTTGTAAATGCGGCGGAACTTCCGTCGGCACAGTAGAGAGAATGAAACATGTAGCAACACTCATTAAAGATGCAACACCCAAGATTGTGGTACTGTCTGCCACCGCAGGCACCACCAACCATCTGGAGGAGATTGCCGCCAACTTGTTCAACCGTGAAATAGAACAAGCCCACGACCGCATCACCCGGCTGGAATTCCAGTTCATCGAATTTGCCAATGGGTTGCTGACCGACGAGAAACTGAAACGGGAAGCAATAGATTATATCCTCGACCGCTTCCAGCAACTATGGAAATTTACCAAGAACTCTTTCACCTCCGTCGAAGAGAAGGAGGTGCTGGCACAAGGCGAACTTATCAGTACCGCTCTGATGCATTTCTACCTGCGCGAGCTGAAAATTCCCAATGCACTGCTTTGTGCATTCGACTTCATGCGTACCGGCCCCGACAACGAACCCGACTTGGAATATATAGAACAAAAACTCCGAGAACAGCTTGCCTGCCATCCCGGCATCAATCTCTTCATCACTCAGGGTTTCATCTGCAAGAATGCCTATAACGAAACAGATAACCTGAAACGCGGCGGCAGTGATTACACTGCTTCCCTCATTGGCACCGCCCTCCAAGCAGACGAGATACAAATATGGACGGACATAGATGGCATGCACAACAATGATCCGCGCGAGGTGTCAGGTACCCGCCCCGTGAAACGCCTCAGCTTCAACGAAGCCGAACAACTGGCCTTCTATGGTGCCAAGATACTGCATCCCTTCTGTATCGCCCCGGCACGCCTAAGGAATATTCCCGTCCGGTTGCTTAACTCTATGGAACCGTCGGCAGAAGGCACGCTAATTTCCAACCTGCAGGACGACAATATCATCAAGGCCATAGCCGCCAAGGACCACATCATATACATAAAGTTCGAATCGAACCATAATCTGTGTCCCTATCTGTTCATCAGCAAGATTTTCGACATTTTTGCCAAGTACCGTACCCCCCTCTGCCTGCTGGTATCCTCCAATCTGGACGTATCTGTGGCTATAGACGACTGCACTCGTTTATCGAACATCATCTCCGAACTACGCCAATATGCCCATGTATTGGTAGAAGACCGCATGACCATCGTCTCCGTGGTGGGCAACATGCAATGGGAATATGCCGGGTTTGAGGCAAAGATTATGGAGGCGCTAAAGGACATCCCCCTACGGATGATTTCATATGGCAGCAGCAATAATGACGTGGCATTCGTCATTAAGAATACAGACAAAAAAAGGGCTTTACAAGCCCTAAATGATAAGTTATTCCAACCGGAATATGCAGAACGGAACTAAAAGAAATGGTTCCGTATCTCCTTCGCGATGTAACGGCCCATCAGCTCCTGCCCCGGTTTGTCGGGATGCAACCCGTCGCGCAGATAGCGCCCGCTACCGGAAGGCTGCTCAAACTTTTCGGTGATACCACAATTGGAGTAACAGTCTATCAGCTGCACGGAAAGCGCCCGGCACAACTCACGCAAGATGGCAATCTTCTGCAGATTCAGTGCATTGTGTTCGGGGTTGCCGGTCTGAATCGGCGTGCACACGAATACGCGGCATTGGGGATAATGCTCCAGAATGGTCTGAATGGACCAACGGGCACCGCCCGCCATGGTGTTGACATCTACTTCATCGAGCGTCTTCCCTTTAAGGGCCTCTTCGGCACTACCCAAGTTACGGTCATTCGTTCCCATAGAGAACACAAAGACATCGGGCGCAGGGTAAGCGCCACTTTCCACTTCGGCTATGAACTTCTGGATATGCACCTTTGACACGTTGTTGTGCCGCATCTGTAACTCATGCCTATCCTCCGTAACCTGCCAACCGCCAGAGATGCCGGCAAAAGCTTCGCTGCCATAATCCTGAGTATCGGGATGGCATGCCCATGTGGCAGAACCGACCGCCACGTTGTGATGTGTAGCGAATCCGAGTTTATCCACTACAGTCTTAGACCATTGTTCGCCTGCGGTAATGCTGTTTCCGTCGCACCCGAAGTTCAGCTTGCTGAAGTCCGGATAAAGAGATTGCGCGTGCAGCGCAATCCCCATCCAGACAAGAATCCCCAAAACCATCAATCTATTCATCTTCTTATGATAGAAAACCTATGAAAAACGTTCAATAATTTCCATGCACATACGTCCGTTGTGATACGGACATTTCCAGAATCCCGCCTTGTCATCATCGGTGTTCACCGTGCCGTCAGCACGCACGCTCCAATGCCATTCTCCGTACTTGTAGTCTACCAGATGCTGCTTGATGAAGCCCAGCATCGGAGAGCCTTCTGCATGGCCACTTCGTCATCAAAGTGCTGGTAGAGGTTGGCATGTCCCACTACGTTCTCGGCCTGCACCCACCAGTGGCGGTCGGTATCGGTCTTTCCTTTATCCAGAAAAGTCTCGTATATCATGCTGCCGTCGGGCGTCAATCCTTCATCGGCAGCGGCAGCGATGTATTCTACAAGTGGTTCCACTTTCTCCAGGAGGTCCTTATCGCCCAGAACAAGGGCAGCCTCGTGTATCAACCAGGAGGCTTCGATATCGTGCCCATAGGAGACAATGCGGTATTTACTAACCCAATCATCATTGAAGAACAATTCCAGATGACCGGTCTTGATATTCAGAATCCATTCCGTGAAAAGGCCTATCAAATTGCGCAGTTGCCTCTCCAGACGGGTATCCTTCCACATGCGGAAAAGATTGGTATAAGGTTCCAGAATATGCAGATGGGTATTCATCGTCTTGCGCTCGTTCTCATCCTTGGCGCTGAGGCGCATGTCGGCTATCTCTCCCCATTCGCGGGTCAAGGCTTCACAATAACCGTTCTTCACGGGGTCGAAGCTATGCTCTTCGATGGTCTCGAACAAGCGGATGGCATATGCCAGCGCTTCATCATCGCCCGTGGCACGAGCATATTCACTCAGCCCGTAGATGGCGAAACCCAAAGCGTAAATCTGCTTCTTGGTATCGAGCGGATTGCCTTTATAGTCGAGAGACCAGTAAACTCCACCAAATTCATTGTCATAGAAACGGTCGATAAGAGTACGTTTGGCACGCGTAGCCGTTTCCAGATACTCCGGCCTCTTCAGCAAGCGGTATGCAGCCGAGAAGGTCCACAAGATGCGGGCGTTCAGGATGGCCCCCTTTTCAGCTTCGGGCTTCACCTCCTCTCGACCCGTGATACGGCCGTAGAAGCCGCCGTTCACTTCATCCGTCATTCTATTTATCCAGAAGGGGAGGATATTGGAAACCAGCTCCTCCTCCATCTCCTGTTTCATCTTCTTGATATCCACAAGTTTTTGAGTTATGAGTTATAAGTTATGAGTTATTCTGCTGAAGGTTCTCACGGCGCTCTTTCAGGTCTGCATTGATGGCTGCCATACGCGTCTTATTCAATGGATAGATGAATACGACAACGATGGAAAGTGCGGCTATCGCAGCAGGAATAAAGCTCATCAGATACTTCAAGCCATCCAGCGCCTCGGGAGTCTGCACGGCATTCTCTGCGGTATTGTAACCGAAGAATGCCAACAGTGCCATTACTGCCCAGCCTGCAAATGCACCGCCAAACTTCTGCGCCATAGAACCGGAAGAGAATATCAGCCCTGTAGAGGATGTGCCATCCTTTTGCTCGGCATAGTCCGCCACATCCGCATACATGCTCCAAATCAACGGAGATACGATACCGGTGCAGATGGAGATAAGCACCTGGAAAATCATCATCAGCCACCATCCCAGCCCGTCATTCGGCACAAAGAAGAAGAGCACACTGAACACTACCAGGCACACGAGCGAAATGATATAAGTGGACTTCTTTCCAAACTTCATGGACAGAGGCACAGCCAGCGCCACACCAATCATATTACACACTTCACCCACCATCAGGAACAGACCGGCATACAACACCAGATTGAATACCCCGAAATCGAGGAATGCATTGGCGCTGATATAGTCCTTGAAGAAGTAGGCGGCAGTAGCTCCACGCACCGTATTGAAGAAATTCGACAGCAACGCCGCACCATTCAATATCCACCAAGGCGAATTGCGCACCAGCGACTTCACATCCTTGCCGATGGATTCGGACGCCACACTCTTGACATGCTCGCGCGTCATGCTAAAGCAAAACAGAAAGCCCAAAAAGCAGAGCGTGGCAATACATACCATGGCATATTGCCAACTGGAAGCATTGCTATAGTCCATTGATTTAAACCAATTGCACAATGGCTCCCATGCTCCCAAAGCGATAAAACTACCTCCGTATGCAAAAAACATACGGTAAGAAGAGAAAACCGTTTTTGTGTTCGAATCATCAGTCATTACTCCCAACATAGCCCCGTATGGTACATTGATTGCCGTATATACCGTCATCATCAAGATGTAAGTGACATAAGCCCATACCAGCTTACCCGTTGTCCCCATGTCGGGCGTTGTAAAAAGTAAAATCCCGGCAATGGCAAAAGGAGCTGCAATCCACAACAAATAAGGACGGTATTTACCCCAACGCGTATGAGTACGGTCTGCAATGACTCCCATCATCGGATCGGACACTGCATCCCAAATACGTGTCACCAGCATCAGCAATCCTGCATCAGCCAAGCTCAAGCCAAAAATATTCGAATAGAAGAACGGTAAGTAATAGGAGAATATTTTCCAGAACATAGAGGAAGACATATCCCCGAAACCATAACCGATTTTCTCTTTTAGTGTTGCCATAGTATGTTGTATTTTTATTATTTCATTATCTGCAGATTCTTGTCTATCAGTTTCTTCAGCGTCTCTACCGAAGCTGATGAAGACAAGCCGTCAGCAGGCGTATTCATGCAATAGTCCACCAGCTTGTCAATGGTAGAGGTAGCCACATGCATCCGCGTGTCGGAAGAAGCGTAGTAAATAAATACTGTTCCGTCTTCATCGGCAATCCAGCCGTTGGTGAAAAGCACATTGCTTACGTCACCTATACGCTCCTCACCCTCGGGTACCATAAAGGCCCCACCGGGAGTGGCAATCAGTTTCGTCGGGTCTTCCAGGGAAGTCATGTACATATAGAGCACATAACGCAATCCGGCGGCACAACCGCGGACACCATGAGCCAGATGCAACCAGCCTTTCGGAGTCTTGATGGGATGCGGACCTTCACCATTCTTCACCTCCTTGATGGTGTGATAGTAGCGCCGGTCGATAATCTTCTCTTCCTTCACCTCG
>OGPS01002616.1_pt1 | contig 11005 bp, 5 predicted proteins | sample 1552931 | NCBI WGS metagenome assembly OGPS01 (sample SAMEA2580252, study PRJEB22360) | human gut metagenome | biome: human gut; feature: human-associated habitat; material: faeces | place: Denmark | collected 2008/2010 | reverse complement strand
GACAACATCTTCCGTCCGGCTACGGTGACCCTCACGGGCCCGCAGGTACTCGGCACGATGGACGTCTCGGGATTCGTTCCCGGAGGCAAGCACAAGCGCAAGCGCCTCCAGAAGGAGAAGGTCGATGTCTCGAAGGCCCAGAAGGGAGGCCAGCAGGGCGGCGGCAAACAGGGCGGACAGGGCGGACAGAACGACCGCAACAACCGTCCGGGAGGCCAGCAGCAGAACCGCGGCCAGCAGCAGAACCAGCCCCGTCCGGGCGAAGGCCGCCGCAACAAGAACAAGAACACCCCCAAACCGATCGTCCGCCCCGAAGTGAGCGACGAGGAGGTTTCGAAACAGGTAAAGGACACCCTGGCCCGCCTGACGGCCAAGGGTGCCAAGACCAAGGCATCGAAATACCGCAAGGAGAAACGCGAGGCCGTCGCCGAACGCATGAGCGAGGAGTCGGCACGCGAGCAGCAGGAACGCTCGATCCTCAAGGTGACCGAGTTCGTCACCGTGAGCGAGCTGGCCACGATGATGAACGTCTCGCCGACGGAGGTCATCACCGCCTGCATGAACCTCGGACTGATGGTGTCGATCAACCAGCGGCTCGACGCCGAGGCTCTGGTGGTCGTTGCCGAGGAGTTCGGCTACAAGGTCGAGTTCGTCTCGGTGGAGATTCAGGAGGCCATCGCCGACGACCACGAAGACAAGGAGGAGGACCTCGTGCCGCGTCCGCCGATCGTCACGGTCATGGGACACGTCGATCACGGTAAGACCTCGCTGCTGGACAACATCCGCAAGACGAACGTCATCGAGGGCGAGGCCGGCGGCATCACGCAGCACATCGGTGCCTACAGCGTCGAACTCAACGGTCAGAAGATCACGTTCCTCGACACGCCGGGCCACGAAGCCTTCACGGCCATGCGTGCCCGCGGTGCGAAGATCACCGACGTGGCGATCATCATCGTCGCGGCCGACGACAACGTCATGCCGCAGACGATCGAGGCGATCAACCACGCCCAGGCTGCCGGTGTGCCGATGGTCTTCGCCATCAACAAGATCGACAAGCCCAATGCCAACCCCGACCACATCAAGGAGCAGCTCTCGCAGATGAACTACCTGGTCGAGTCGTGGGGCGGCAAATACCAGGATCAGGAGATCTCGGCCAAGAAGGGCATCAACCTCGACAAGCTGCTCGAGAAGGTGCTGCTCGAGGCTGAAATGCTCGAACTGAAGGCCAACCCGAACAAGAAGGCCGTGGGTACGGTGATCGAATCGACGCTCGACAAGGGCCGCGGCTACGTTTCGACGGTGCTCGTGCAGGCCGGAACGCTCCGCATCGGCGACGTCATCCTCTCCGGTACGTTCACGGGCCGCGTGAAGGCGATGTTCAACGAGAACGGCAAGAAGGTGACCGAGGCCGGTCCCTCGACACCGGTGCAGGTGCTGGGTCTGAACGGCGCCCCGCAGGCCGGTGACCTGTTCAACGTGATGGACGACGACCGCTCGGCCCGCGAGATCGCCAACAAGCGCGAGCAGCTGCAGCGCATGCAGGGCATCATGACCCAGAAGCACGTGACGCTCGACGAGATCGGACGCCGCATCGCCATCGGTTCGTTCAAGGAGCTGAACATCATCGTCAAGGGCGACGTGGACGGTTCGGTCGAGGCCATGTCCGGATCGCTCATCAAGCTCTCGAAGGAGACTGTCCAGGTGAACGTGATCCATGCCGCCGTGGGACAGATCTCCGAGTCCGACGTGCTGCTGGCCGCCGCCTCGAACGCCATCATCGTGGGCTTCCAGGTGCGCCCGTCGGCCGCCGCGCGCAAGCTGGCCGAGAAGGAGGAGATCGAAATCCGCCTCTACTCGATCATCTACGACGCGATCAACGACATCAAGGACGCCATCGAGGGCATGCTCGAACCGGTGATGAAGGAGGAGATCGTCGCCTCGGTCGAGGTGATGGAGATCTTCCGCATCTCGAAGGTGGGCACCGTGGCCGGATGCGTCGTGCGCGAAGGCAAGCTCCAGCGCTCGACCCCCATCCGCGTCATCCGCGACGGCATCGTGATCTACACCGGCAAACTCGGATCGCTCAAGCGGTTCAAGGACGACGTCAAGGAGGTCACCTCCGGACAGGACTGCGGTCTGAACATCGAATCGTTCAACGACGTCCGTGTGGGCGACATCGTCGAAGGCTACGAACAGGTTGAGGTAAAACGCAAATAGTACCAATTATCCCAAACACACACCAATGAACACACAAATCAAATTTACCACCCCCGAAGAGGCCGTCAAGGTCATCAAGTCGGGCGATCACGTGCATCTGAGCTCCGTAGCTTCGGCTCCCCAGTGCCTGATCAACGCCATGTGCAAGCGCGGCGAAGCCGGTGAACTGAAGGATGTACACATCCACCACCTCCACACCGAGGGCCCGGCCCCCTATGCCGACGAGAAGTTCGAAGGCATCTTCCAGCTCGACTCGTTCTTCGTGGGCGGCAACGTCCGCAAGGTGACCCAGAGCGGATATGCCGACTACATTCCGATCTTCCTGAGCGAGACGCAGCGTCTCTACCGTTGCGGCGCCGTACCGTGCAACGTGGCCATGATCCAGGTTTCGACCCCGGACAAGCACGGCTTCGTATCGCTCGGCACGTCGGTCGATGCCACGCTGGCCGCCGTCGAGTGCGCCGACCACGTGATCGCCGTGGTAAACAAGCACGTTCCCCGTTCGTTCGGCCAGGCCATGATACCGATGTCGAAGATCGACCTCTTCGTCGAGGACGACACCCCGCTCATGGAGGCCCACTTCACCGAGCCCAACGAGATCGAGACGGCCATCGGCAAGCACTGCGCCGCGCTGATCGAGGACGGCGCCACGCTGCAGATGGGTATCGGCGCCATTCCCAACGCCGTGCTCGCACAGCTCGGAAACCACAAGAACCTCGGTATCCACACCGAAATGTTCGCCGACGGCGTGCTGCCGCTCGTCGAGAAGGGCGTCATCAACGGCGAGGCGAAGAACATCGACAAGGGCAAGATGGTCTCGACCTTCCTGATGGGTTCGCAGAAGGTCTACGACTTCATCGACGACAACCCGGCCGTGATGATGATGGACGTGGGCTACACGAACGATCCCTACGTGATCGCCAAGAACGACCGCGTGACGGCCATCAACTCGGCCCTGCAGGTGGACCTCACCGGCCAGGTGTGCGCCGACTCGCTGGGCACGAAGTTCTACTCGGGCGTGGGCGGACAGATCGACTTCGTCTACGGAGCCTCGCTGTCGAAGGGCGGAAAGGCCATCATCGCCATGCCTTCGATCACCAACAAGGGCATCTCGAAGATCGCCCCGGTGCTCACGGCCGGTGCCGGTGTCGTTACGACGCGTAACCACATCCACTGGTTCGTCACCGAGAACGGCGCCGTGGATCTCTACGGCAAGACGCTCCAGGAGCGTGCCCGCCTGCTGATCTCGGTAGCCCACCCGTCGGCCCAGGAGGAGCTGGACCGTGCCGCTTTCGAGCGCTTCGGCTCGCACCACCACTACATCAAGAAGTACATGGGCAAGTAGCCTTCACGGAAGGGTTGCTTCCCGCACCGATACGGGGTTCCGGTCCAACGGCCGGAACCCCGTTTTTTTATCGTCCCGAAGCGGGAATTCGGCGGATATTCACTTGTTTTCGCGGGGAAGATTTTCTAAATTTGTAACAGATGCGGGATCGGAAATACCCGCCGGTCCGGGCAAACATCGTAACCAACCTAAACTACACCACCTATGAAACGTCCGACATTCGGGAACCTCCTCGGTTCGCTGTGCGGCACGGCCCTCGCCGCCGCACTCATCACCTCCTGCGCCCCCCGGCAGAACATGCTCACCGAAGAGGAAATCGCCGACGGCTGGGAGCTGCTCTTCGACGGGAAGAACCTCGACCAGTGGAAAGACTTCAACGGGGATTCGCTCACACAGCCGTGGCACGTCGTAGACGGCTGCATCCAGGCCAACGGCGACGGCAGCGACCTTTCGGGCTATATCGTCACCCGAAAACAGTACGAAAACTTCATCCTCGACTGGGAGTGGAAACTCTCGCGCGGCGGCAACAGCGGCATGCTCTACCACGTGGTCGAGGACCCCTGCTTCGAGGTACCCTACGTCACCGGCCCCGAATACCAGCTCATCGACGAGGAGGGCTGGGAGGAGCAGAACGCTCCGACGAAGCTCGAGGAGTGGCAGCGCCTGGGCGTCGATTACGCCATGCACCTCCCGGACCGCGCGGCCATGCGGCTCAATCCGCAGGGCGAGTGGAACTCGTCGCGCATCGTCTTCGACAACGGCCATGTCGAGCATTGGCTCAACGGCGTGAAGATCCTCGAATTCGAAGCCTGGACCGACGACTGGTTCGCCCGCAAGGCGAGCGGCAAATGGGAGACCGCTCCCGAATACGGACTGGCCCGCCGCGGCGTGATCTGCCTGCAGGACCACGGCTACCCGGCCTCGTTCCGCAACCTGAAGATCAAGGAGCTGCCCCGCAAGGCCGGCAGCGAGGTTTCGCTCTTCAACGGCCGTGACCTCACGGGCTGGGAGGCCTACGGCACCGAGAAGTGGTATGTCGATCCGCAGGGGCTCCTCGTTTGCGAAAGCGGGCCCGACAAGCAGTACGGATACCTTGCCACACGCGCATACTACGATGATTTCGACCTCACGGTGGAGTTCCGCCAGCTGGCCAACGGCAACTCGGGCATCTTCTTCCGCTCGTTCATCGAGCCGCCCGTGAAGGTGCACGGATGGCAGTGCGAGGTAGCCCCCAGGGGCAACGATACGGGCGGCATCTACGAATCCTACGGCCGCGGCTGGCTCGTACAGATTCCCGACGAGAAGGAGTCGCTGCTCAAAGAGCGCGACTGGAACACGCTGCGCCTGCGCGTCGAGGGCGATCACGTGCAGACGTGGCTCAACGGCGAGGCGATGGCCGACCTGCACGATGCGAAGATCGGCGCCGCACAGGGCCGCATCGCCCTGCAGATCCACGACGGAGGCGGCATCAAGGTGCAGTGGCGCAACCTCCGCCTCAAGACGCTCTGATCACCCAAGTCCAACCGCAAACAGATCGAAAGCCATGGGAATCAACCGCAGAAACTTCCTGAAAACGGCGGGCGCCGCCACGCTCTTCACCATCGTCCCGCGGTGGGTGCTGGGCGGACCCGGACGCATCGCCCCGAGTGACCAGCTCACCAAGGGCATCATCGGCGTCGGCGGCATCGGCCGCAGCAGCTACCACTTCACCAGCACACCCGAATGCCGGCTGGTGGCCATCTGCGACGTGGACAGCGACCACCTCCGGAGCGCCGCGGAGCTGGGCCGGCGCAAGTTCGGCCAGACGCTGAAAACCTACCACTTCTACCGCGATCTGATCACCGACCCTAATGTCGATATCGTACACATCGCCACCCCGCCCCACTGGCACGGCATCATGGCCGTCGAGGCCGCCAAGGCCGGCAAGGACATCTGGTGCGAGAAACCCATGACACGCACCATCGGCGAGGGCAGGCGCGTCGTCGAGGCCGTCAGGCGCTACGGGCGCATCTTCCGCCTCAATACGTGGTTCCGCTTTGCGGACACCTTCTACGGACTCGGTACGACGGTCGAACCGCTCAAGAAACTCGTGCAGAGCGGCATGCTCGGATGGCCGCTGAAGGTGACCATCTCGGGGGCCACGGGCTTCACGTGGAAATTCTACTGGGTGGGCCGCGAACACCTCGAACCGCAACCCGTACCTGCAGCCCTCGACTACGACCTGTGGCTCGGCCCGGCCCCTGCGAAACCCTACAACGCCCACCGTACGCACCAGACCTTCCGCGGATACTGGGACTACGATGGCGGCGGGCTCACCGACATGGGTCAGCACTACATGGACCCGGTGCAGTACCTGCTGGGCAAGGACGACACGTCGCCCGTGAAGATCGAGGTCGATGCCCCGCAGCAGCACCCCGACGCGGTGGGCATCTGGCGCAGGATTGTCTACACCTACGAAGACGGCTGCCAGATCGTGCTCGAGGGCGAGGGGTTCGAGAGCTCGGGCAAGGTCCCCTACATCGAGGGCCCGTTGGGCAAGGTCTACAAGGGATTCGAGTGTACGATCCCCGACGTGATGAACAAGCTGGCCGAGATGCCCGACCCCGAGCCGCAGCGCACCGACTTCCTCGCCTGCGTCCGAAAGCGCGAGCACTTCGCGCTGGACGAGGTGAAGGGACACCGCAGCTCGACGCTGGTCAATCTGGGCGCCTGCGCCCTGAGGCTCAACCGCACGCTGCACTTCGATCCCGACGCGCAGCTCTTCATCGGCGACGACGCTGCCAACCGACTGATCGACCAGCCGATGCGGTCGCCGTGGAAAATCTGACAACCCCCAAAGCGCATGAAACGATGAAAAAAAGAGCCATACTACTTTTCTGGTTCCTGTGTCTGCTGCCGTTTGCCGCGGGGGCACAGGATGGCCGGCAGCGCACCGTCGAGACGGTCGTGGCCGACGTGCTGGCACAGCTGCCCGCCGGGCAGACAGCCGACTACCGAACCCTGATGGACGAACTGGCCGCAACGGGCACGGAAGGCATCCGGATACTCGCCGGGATGCTCGTCCCCGCCGGGCAGGGCAGCGACGCCGCCGTGGAGTACGCCCTGAGCGGCGTGGTCCATCACGTGACGGAACAAGAAAGCGGAGAGGCCCGCGATGCCGTGCGGCAAGGACTCGCACAGAGCATCGACACCTGCCCGGACCCTGCGGACCGCGCCTTCCTCATCTCGCTGCTTGCATGCTGCTCCACGGCAGAGGATGCAGCCGTTTTTGCGAAATACGCCGAAGACGGACAGCTTGCCGATGCCGCCGTCCGCGGCCTGATCGCGACGCCCGGATCGGAGCCGGCAATTCTTGAGCTGATGCAGCAATCCGACGGTCCGTCGGCACGGCTGGCCCATGCCGCCGCAAAACGGCCGAGCGAAGGGGCCGAGGAGATCCTCCTTGCGTGGCTGGCCGACTACCCCACCGACGATACGACCCGGGAAGCCATCTATGCCGCCCTGGCGGCATGCGGCGGCCGGACATCGCTCCGAGTGCTCGGGGATGCGGCGGCAGCCGCCGACTTCGACTTTGCCCCGGGCGATGCGACGGGAGCCTTCCTCGACCTGCTGAACAACCTCGCCGAACGCGGCGACACGAAGGTCGTGCAGCGGGCCGCACGTGCGCTGGCCAAAGAGTCGGTACGCACGAACATCCGCACGGCCGCGCTCAAACTTCTGCTCCGCACCTCCCCCGAACAGCGTACCGAACTGCTGCTCGCGACGCTCGGGGACAACGACCGGGCCTACCGCTGCGCGGCACTCACCCTTGCAGCGGACTATACCGACGAGGCGCTGTGCGCAGCCATCGTCGGCGAATGGCCGAAACTGACGGCCGAGGCGCGCACGGATGTGGTGAACTGGTTGGGCGACCGCCACGCCGCTTCGCAGACCGCGACGGTACTGGCCGCCATCGACGCCTCGGATCCCGGGCTCGCCGCAGCCGCCGTGCGTGCGGCCGGCCGTCTCGGAGGCCAGGAGGCGCTCGAAGCGCTGATCGGCCGGCTGAACGGCCCGCTGGCCGAAGAGGCCGTAGCCGCACTGGCCTCGTTCAACGGCCAGGTGGACGACGGGCTCGTCGCGGCGCTCGATGCCGATCCCGTAACGCAGGCCAACGCCCTGCGGCTCGCCGAGCAGAGCCGACTGCTCAGGAAGACCTACGACGCTTTCGTGCGCTCCGGCGCCCTGCTCGACGCCGGACAGGAACCCGTACGACAGGCCGCGCTGGCGGCCCTCGCCGGGATGACGACGGCGGCGGATTTCCCGAGACTCTGCGACCGGCTCGACAACGCCACGGAGAGCGAAACGCCGCAAATCCAGGCCGGACTGCTGAACGCCCTGGCACAAATGGCTCCCGAGGAACAATACGCCCGAACGGCAGAGCGGATGGCCGCATCGGCTGAAAAGGCGCGCTACTACCCGCTGCTGGCACATACGGGCACACAGGAGGCGATCGACGCCCTGCTCGGCGGCGACGACCGCAAGGCGGCTTTCGCGGCACTGCTGACGGTAGAGAGTCCTGTCGTGCCGGAGGTGCTGTTCTCGCTGGCCACCGAGCACCCCGAATGGAAAGACGAGGCGATCACACGCTACACGGAACTCGTGACCGCGAACCGCACGCCCGAGGAGCAGGTGGCCTGCTGCACGAAAGCACTCGGAACGGATCCCGCCCCGGAGGTGAAGAACCGGCTGCTTGCAGCACTGGCAGGCACCGCCTCACTGCCGGCCGTCGAGGTGGCCGCCCGATACCTCGACGATCCCGCGACAGCCGCGGCGGCGGCCGATGCCGTGCGGAGAATCGCGGCAAAGAGCCCCGGCACGGGCGGAGAAACGGTGGTCGCGGCTCTCGAGCGGGCCCGCACGGTCTACGCCGGGCTGGCCTCTGAAGACGCCGACGCCGGCTATGCGGTGGACGAGATCAACGGGCTGCTGGCCCGCTACGCCGCCGTGCCGCGCTTCGAGCTGACGGAAGAGGAGGCGGCCGAGGGTTTCGAAGTGCTCTTCGACGGCCTCTCGCTCGAAAAGTGGACCGGCAACAAGACCAACTACGTTCCGCAGGAGGGGACGATCTACGTCACGGCGCAATACGGCGGCAGTGGAAACCTCTACACCGTCAGGGAGTACGGCGACTTCATCCTGCGCTTCGAGTTCTCGTTCGTCCGCCCGGGTGTAAACAACGGAATCGGAATCCGCACCCCGATGGGTGTCGATGCCGCCTACCACGGCATGGAGATCCAGGTGCTCGACCACGATGACCCGATCTACAAAAACCTGCACATCTACCAGCAACACGGCTCTGTCTATGGGGTCATCCCGGCGCAAAAGCACGTCGTCTTCGGCGAACAGGGGACGTGGAACACCGAGGAGATCCGCGCCGCAGGCGACCGCATCACCGTAACGGTCAATGGCGAGGTGATCCTCGACGGCAACATCCGCGAAGCCTGCGAGGGCCATAACGTGGCCCCCGACGGCTCGGAGCAGAACCCCTACACCGTGGACGGGCGGAACCACCCGGGGCTCTTCAACAAACGCGGTCACATCGGGCTGCTCGGCCACGGCCCCGGCATCCGGTTCCGCAACATCCGCATCAAGGAACTTTGAACCACGGCGGAGGGCGGAGACCGATCCAGGAGAACATCCGCCCTCCGCACCGTACCGGGATGCCGCATCAGCGCCCCGCATCCCGCGAATTGAACCGCACGGAAAAGATATGAACAGATCCAACCCAGGCAATGGTCCCGTCAGGATCGTCGCCATCGGAGCGGGCAACCGCACGAACAAATACCTCGAATACGCCGTCCAACACCCCGAACGGCTGCAACTTGCAGGCGTCGTGGAGCTCAACCCGCTGCGTCGGGAGGCTGTGGCTGCAAAATTCGGACTCGCGCCGTCGCAATGCTTCGACGACTACCGCCTCTTCTTCGGGCAGCCCCGGTCGGCCGATGCCGTGCTGATCGCGACTCCCGAGGACACGCACTTCGAGCCCTGCATGCTGGCCATCGAGGCGGGCTACGACGTACTGCTCGAGAAGCCCATCGCCCAAAGGCTCGACCAATGCCGGCAGATTGCCGAAGCGGCCCGCAGGCGGGGCGTGATCGTCGGGATCTGCCACGTCATGCGCTATCACCCCTATTTCGTCCGGATCAAGGAGATCGTCGATTCGGGTGAACTGGGACAACTCATCTCGATAAACCATACGGCAGCAGTGGGCATAGACCGCATGACCCACTGCTTCGTGCGGGGACTCTGGCGCCGCGAAGAGTGTGCCAACCCGATGCTGATCTCGAAGTGCTGCCACGACATCGACTTTCTGCTGTGGCTTGCATCGTCGCAATGCCGGAAAATATCGTCGTTCGGATCGCTCAGGTGGTATCGCCGGGAGAATGCCCCGCAGGGTTCGGCCGAACGTTGCATAGCGTGCCCCGTCGAACCGACATGCCCCTACTCGGCCGTAGACCTCTACCGCACCCGGCGTGACTGGATCTCGAACTTCGACATACCCGAGGGAGCAACGCTCGACGAGGTAATCGAACGGCAGTTACACGACGGACCTTATGGGCGCTGCGTCTTCCGCTGCGACAACAATGTGGTGGACAACCAGGTCGTCACCATGGAGATGGCAAGCGGTGTCACGATATCGCTTTCCATGGAGACCTTCACGCTTGATGACCGGCGCGAAACACACATACGAATGACGCACGGCGAAATCGAGGGCGACGAACGCACACTGCGGATCCGAAAGTTCCGCGGAGGAGAGGAGCAGATCATCGACTTCAGGGAGCTGGCCGGAACGCCGTTCCACGCCGGTTCGGACCTGAATCTGATCGGGGACTTTGTCGAAGCGATCAGCCGGCGGGGCGGACACCGGTTCCGCACCACAATCGAGGAGTCGGTCGAAAGCCACCGGATCTGCTTCGAAGCCGAGCACAGCCGCCATACGGGGAAAACCCTCCTGCTTGAATAACCGACACGACGGGAGCCAACAAACATTCTCACCGGTCGGCCCGGTACCGCCGTACAAAACCTTGAAAACGACACACCCGGGGATTTCCCCGGGTGTATCTCTTCCTGTCTTACCGTCCCGACAACCGTTCGAAACAGATTCCTGCTCCTGCAGCAAGCCGAGGGCGAAGCTCAGAACGATTCCCCGTCCGGCGGGGCAGAGATATCGGGCAGGCCCCGTTTCTCTTGTAAGGCGATCGGGGCATACAAGGATTCAGGGATTCCTCGTCCTCCGGCTGCACAGGCAACCGACAAGCGGCGGAATACCGCGAACTGCTGCCGGCCTTGCTCCGGTCTCCGAATCCTGTCTCCGAAGGACAGCTCCGGGACAGTCCCCTTCGCGAAAGAGCATTCCCCCATCAGTCGTCGAAGAGATATCCGGATCTTGCGGGGCACAAAAAA
>OGPS01002608.1_pt1 | contig 11041 bp, 10 predicted proteins | sample 1552931 | NCBI WGS metagenome assembly OGPS01 (sample SAMEA2580252, study PRJEB22360) | human gut metagenome | biome: human gut; feature: human-associated habitat; material: faeces | place: Denmark | collected 2008/2010 | reverse complement strand
AAGAAGGGTATCATATAGAAGCAGGACCGAATAAAGGATATATGCTTGCGAAGGATACGAACCGTCTGTCGCAGGAAGGAATCCGCCTATTTCTGGATGATCCGAAGGTTAAGATAGATATTTATGATGAACTGGAATCTACGAACCAGACTGCCAAGAAAGAAGCTATGATGGGAGAGGCCGGACACGGGGCATTTGTAATTGCCAGAAGTCAGACTGCAGGCAGGGGACGCAGAGGCCGGGAATTTTATTCTCCGGCAGATACAGGTCTTTATATGAGTGTGATCCTGAAGCCACAGGGAACCATACATGACAGTCTGCTGATCACAACTGCGGCAGCAGTGGCAGTCTACAGAGCAGTTGCTCAGATCTGTGGAATCCAGCTTGATATTAAATGGGTTAATGATCTGTTTTATAAAGGAAAGAAAGTCTGTGGAATCCTCACAGAGGCTGTCACAGATTTTGAGAGTGGAAACATTGAGTTTGTGGTAGTTGGCATGGGATTGAACCTCTATCTGGACCAGGAGAACCTGCCTGGGGAATTAAGAAACATAGCGGGAGCTCTTTATGAGACAAAAGAAGATGCAGAACAGACTGACCGTAATAAACTGACTGCAACGATCGTGAACGAGCTGCGAAAAGAAACAGCAGATCTGGAACTGTCTCCGGATTATGTGACACATAACATGATCCCGGGACATCAGATCACAATTACAGACGGAAACTCTTCCAGACAGGCATTTGCATTGGAGATATGCAGGGACGGACGGCTGAAAGTACGGGAAGAAGATGGACAGGAGACAATATTGTCCTTTGGAGAAGTTTCGGTATCCATGTGAGGATAATGAGAATGGGATTGTTACATGAAGGTAGATTCCTTGATGTGACAATCCCATTTTGTGTCATGATTCAGAATTTGTTGTTTGTGATGAAGCATCCTCCTGAGACACTCCGGCAGCAGAATCTTTTTTCAGAGATACCGGGCTTTTGTTGTTTGCGGTATCCGTGACATCGATATCTGTACAGCAATCAGGATTTACTGTGTCTGTGGTATTTTTAACCGCGTCAGTTTCCATATTCGGAACATTCTGCTGATACGGACGATAAGGTGTCCAGTAATGTTCTTCCTCATCGGAACTGTCATGGTGTTCTTCATCCAATGCATCCTTTTTGCGGGTGAGAATATAAATTCCTGCAAAAATGATAGCAGCTGCAATCACAAGCTGCGGCAGATGATATGTGAATCTGCCGATAACATCAGCCAGATATCCGGGTAAGATCATATAGAGGAAATCTACCAGGGTGTTCCACAGAATAGAAGCACCAAGGAAAATCAGCAGAATCGCAGTTATCTTTCCGTGATGTTTGAGCAGAGAACTGATATCTCCTGCCAGTTCATCCATATGAAGGACATAGGAATCTTCTATGGAGTAAAATTCTTCCTCAGAAAGAGACTTCAGATTGTGCACATTAAAGAAACTGTAGAACCATATGATCGGGATCAGGAACACAAGCCAGTCCATTCCGGTACATGCTCCGATGGCAAAGACACCCCAGAATAAGAACATAATACTGATTCCCTGTTTTTTGAATCCCATGTACATTTCTCCTGCACCTGGGATCAGGGAGAAGATAAAAAGCCAGAATCCACGTTTTTGTTTTTGCATACTTTTATTTGCCTCCATTCATTAATTTGCTGGAAAAATCACTGACATATTTTATAAAAGAGCCGGTGCCATCACCAATGTTCTGTCCGAGTTCTCTGGTGAACTGGTAGAGTCTGCCATTCTCATGTTCGGGCAATATTCTGTCTGTCTGAGAAGGAGTATCCTGATGTAAGGAGGTGAAATCCAGGTTCGGGATACTGAATAAAAGCAGCAGGGCAACCATCACACCTGCAGCAGTCTGAAGACTGTAACGGAGCAGCTGGATTTTCCTGGATGCTTTATTTGCTGCCCGGGCAAGCTGCACTTCACCGGAGTCTGCTTTGCTCAGAATCTGTTCCATCAGATAGGAGGGAGCAGTATTCGTACTGCTGTCTTCCTGTTCCATCATCTGATCCAGACAGAAATCGCAGTGATCAAGATGTGACAGAAATTCAATGACTTCCTGTGTGTTCATATTTCCGTTGTCAAATTCTATTAAATCCTTCTTATCAATATGCATCTAATCACCCCTTTCAAGCATCTTTTTCAGCATTGCCCTTGCGCGATAGAGCTGTGTCTGAACTGTTTTCGGATTTTTTCCTGTCTGCTGTGCAATCTCAGGTACTGATAATTCTTTGCAGAAATGCGCGTAAGCGACTTCTTTGTAAGGACTTTTCAGCTGCATACACAATGTCTCTACGTGAGTATTGGATGCAGTTTTCATATATTCATCTTCGGGAGAGGATTGCCTGTCCGGAATCTGGGAAAAGTAGGTGTCTTCTGTTGGAATACTTCGCCGCCCGGCTGCTTTCAGATAATCCAGACACTTTCGGACAGCGATTTTACTTAACCAGGCTTTCTCGTAATTACCATCAAAGCGGGAAAGGTTCTTATAGGCAGACAGAAATACTTCCTGAGTAAGATCTTCGGCATCAAAGGGATTGCCGACGGATTTCAGGCAGATCGAATATATTAAGTTCTGGTATTGCTTAATCAGATATTCCAGATATTGCTTTTCTGTGGTCATTACTGTCTCCTTTTCCCTGTTCAATTAATTATAACGCAGGAAGTGGGGGGATGGATTCAGATATTGGAGGAATATTGGAAAATCTTTGGGGTGGGGACGCGCAGAAAAATAGTTTGTTTTGTGTGCGGTTTCGGATACTAAGATATTCTAAGCTGCCAAAAATCTGCTAAAGGCATGAGAAAAATGCCACAAACTCGCCGCATGGCGGCTCAGACAGTGTGTCATTTTTCTCATAACGCAGATTTTTGCCGGCTAAGAATATCTAAGTATCCTGCAAATGCACATGAAATGAAATATTTTTCGACGCTGTTTTTTCATATGGAATGAATGAAATTTTGGCTACGTTACTGAGAACGGAGTGAGCAGTAACAGTTAATGACGACTGTTCTCAAGAAGAGCGATTGAAAAATTTTCCATATTGTGTTAATATCAAAACAATATGGGAGGTATTTTGAATGCAAATTAGAAAATCGGCGGAGGATTATTTGGAGGCAATTTTGGTGTTGTCTAAACAGGGGGGCGGTGTTCGTTCTATTGATATTGCGACGATGCTTGGGGTATCGAAACCGAGTGTGAGTCATGCGATGAAGCTGTTACGTGAGGATGGCTATATCGCGATGGATCGTTATGGTACGGTGACGCTTCTGGATAAAGGGGCTCAGATTGCAACGCATATTTATGAACGCCATACAGTGTTGAGTAAGATGTTGGAACGTCTCGGCGTAAGCCCGGAGATTGCGAAGGAAGATGCATGTAAGCTGGAACATGATTTAAGTGATGAGAGTTTTTCCAAGATAAAAGAACATTTCCACAAGGTGATTGGGGAAGTTGAATAGCGGATAAAATAAACTCCCCCCGTCGGATGAATTTCTGACGAAGTGGGGAGTTTATTTTTTAAAGTTAGTCATCTACTATTTCTGTTACATAGCTTCCATGCCCGTCTATAGCAATAACTTTTTCTTTTCCATCTTCTGTTTGAAATATCCATGGAGCAGAATAAGGATTACGAAAAAAGGCTTACAACGAATGGTGGTGTGGTACAATGCTGTAGAAAGAAGAATGCTGGAAAGCCGTATAGTCGTATGAAGGAGAAACTCACATGCAGTTTAATGAGAGGAAAGAGGGAATAGACCCTCTGACCTACTCTGCATATTATTCTGTCTGCTTCTGTGGAAGCTGTGCAAGGATGATAGCAGCAAACATGATGACACATCCAAGGATTTCTTTAGTACTTAGTTGCTGTCTGAGGATGATCCATCCGGCTAGGACAGAGATGCAGGATTCCAGGCTGAGTATCAGGGATGCTACAGTTGGGTTCATGTTTTTCTGACCGATAATCTGCAAGGTGTAAGCTACTCCGCATGACATGACACCTGCGTAGAGGATTGGCTGCCATGCTGCCAGGATGGATGAGAGTTCCGGATGCTCAAGGAGCAGAGCGGGAATGCCGGAAAGGATACCACATGTCAGGAACTGAATGCAGGAGAGCTTTACTCCGTCTACTTTTGGAGAAAAGTAGTCGATGACCAGTATGTGCAGTGAAAATAGAAATGCGCATACCAGTACGAGCAGATCTCCTTTTCCGATAGAAAATCCATCTGTGATGCACAGGAGATAAAGTCCGATCAGAGCCATTGCAACGGCAGCCCAGATAAATTTCGTGCATTTTTTGCCAAGGAATAGTCCGATGACAGGGACGATCACAATATAACAGGCAGTGATAAAGCCGGCTTTTCCGACGGTTGTATACTTGATGCCAAACTGTTGGAAATTGCTTGCCAGACAGAGGCAGATACCGCAGGCGATACCGCCGATAATCAGAGTTTTTTTCTCCTGCATATTGGATACAGTATTACTTGAGGTGTCAGATCTGCCAGATGTTTTGGAAGCAGAATCTGAAGGAGAGTTTCTCTTTTTCAGAATAAAAATCAGTGGAATCAGAACGACTGCTCCGATAAGGGAACGGACGGCATTAAAAGTAAAGCCTCCTACGTATTTCATTCCTACGCTTTGAGCCACAAAAGCGATACCCCAGATGATCGCTGCGAGAAGCAGGAGCAGGGAATTTTTTAATGGAATCTGTTGTTTTTGCATGAGGTGTGTAATCCTTCCTTATATTTCAAATATTTTTTAAGAGCGCCTGTGCTTCATTGATCTGAAAATGAATAAACACTTTCATAATTATACATCATAGATGTAAAAAGAGAAAGACGATTATAGAAATAAAAAGAAGCCTCTGCAGGAGACTTCTTTTTATTTCTGTGTAATTTAAAATATAATCATATAAAATGTAAAGCAGTATTGATTGTAGAGCCATGTGATGAAAGTGAATGCTTTTATCCGCCTGACTCTTGATTATGATATTTATATCAGATAAAGATATATTTCAAAATAAACAATACAGCCAGTACATACATCAGTACGCTGATTTTCTTTTCCTTAGCTTTACCTGTAACAACGTTGATGATCACATAGGAGATAACACCCATGGAGATACCTTCAGAAATGCTGTACAGGAATGGCATTGCGATGATCGCGATAAATGCCGGGATGGCTTCGGTCAGGTCGTTGAAATCAATCTTGGTTACTGATGTGAGCATCAGGAATCCAACGATGATCAGAGCCGGTGCTGTGGCAAAGGACGGGATTGCCAGGAAAATCGGGGATAACAGCAGTGATAATCCGAAGAGGATGGCTGCTACCAGGGAAGTAAGTCCTGTACGTCCGCCTTCAGCAACACCGGAAGCACTCTCTACGAAAGTAGTAACTGTGGAAGTACCACACATAGCACCTACTGTAGTTCCTACTGCGTCAGAAAGAAGAGCGCCTTTGATGTTCGGAAGTTTGCCTTCTTTGTCAAGCATATCAGCTTTGGAAGCAACACCGATCAGTGTTCCAAGTGTATCGAACATATCTACAAACAGGAATGCAAACATAATGACTACGAAATCAAGTGTGAAGACAATGGAGAAGTCCATTTTCATAAATGTGGGAGCCATGCTTGGAATGGAGATTCCGTTTGAGAAATCCGGCAGGAGACTGTACCAGCCGGCTGCAGGATCAGGTTTGTAAAGTCCTGTCAACTGACAGATAATGCCAAGTCCCCATGTGATCAGGATACCCCAGAGAATGTTTCCTTTTACACTCTTAACAAGAAGGATGGCGGTGATGAGAAGTCCGATCAGCGCCAGAAGAACTGTAATTCCTTCTGTATTGAAGGTTCCGCCGGAAACGGAGGATTTAAAGGAAAATACACTTACCAGGGTGGAGTCGTTGTTAACTACGATCTTAGCATTCTGCAGTCCGATGAAAGCAATAAACAGTCCGATACCAACGGATACTGCATGTTTCAGGTTCATTGGAATAGCGTTAAAAATCGCTTCACGCACATTAGTGAGTGATAAAAGGATAAAAATAATACCTTCTACAAATACAGCTGCCAGTGCCTGCTGCCAGTTGTATCCCATGCCAAGAACAACTGTGTATGCAAAGTAGGCATTTAAGCCCATGCCCGGTGCAAGAACGAACGGGTAGTTAGAAAGCAGTGCCATCAGGCAGGTGGCAATAAAGGATGACAGTGCGGTTGCCGTAAAAACAGCTCCTCTGTCCATGCCGGACGCTTCCAGAATATTTGGGTTAACAGCCAGAATGTATGCCATTGTCATGAATGTGGTAATACCTGCCATAACTTCGGTCTTTACATCTGTGTGGTTCTCTTTGAGATGGAATAATTTGTCAAGATTCATAATCTTTCCCCCTTTTGATTTTAAAAATTGCCGGCCGTTTTGTGGTGCCTCAGATAATCATCCCGAAAAAACAGGGTGAAACTCCTGGAATCAATCGTCCCGGCATATCGTTTTGTTAACGATATGCCGGAAAAACACCATCAGAATCTGTATTTCCTGCAGTTACAGAATCTTTCTTCCGGCTACATATTTAGCGGTAATATTACGGTCATCGGAAAGGTAGATCAGTCTTTCAAGTCTGTCCCTCGGAGAGAGCTTCAGTGGAGTTGGAATAGTGCTGTCATTAAGCACAACCGCATCAAATTCATACCCCTCCTTAAAGCTTCCAACCTTTCCAAAGAAGGAACCGCCTCCTTCTGTTCCCATATAAAAAGCCTCTTCAACAGTAAGCGGCTTCATGGAAGAATCAACCAACCGCCAGTACAGCTTGGAAACCTGAATAGCATCAGCCATAGCACGCAGAATAGAAACGGAAGTTCCACCTGCAATGTCAGATCCCAGTCCGATGTGTAAACCTTCGTCCAGATAACGTCTCACAGGAGAGATACCTGAGGCGAGATTTGTGTTAGACTGCGGACAATGAGCAATATAAACGCCCTGCTTTTTCATAAGGGCAATTTCTTCATCCGAAGAATGAACACAATGAGCCATGATCGTCGGACAGTCACCGCCGAAAAGATCAAACTGGCTATATGCTTCTCCATAAAAATGTGTATTCGGGCAAAGCTCCCTCACCCAGGCAATTTCACTGAAATTCTCAGAAAGGTGAGACTGCATCGGCAGATGATACTTTTTCTGAATCTCCGAAAGCTTCTCCATCAGCTCATCAGAACAGGATGGAGTAAATCTCGGAGTAAGGATCGGCTTTACATTTTCAAATTTATCAAGCGTATCCTTAATCCACTGAACCGTAGCATCAGCAGAAGCCTGAGCACTCTCTTCCTGCAACTGCGGAGAACCATTACGGTCCATATTTACCTTGCCGACCATAGCTTTTATTCCGGTTTTATCCAGTTGTTCCATCAGGATCTCGGTAGCAGGGACATGCAGAGTTCCGAAAATACATGCTCTTGTATTCGGGCTCTTCTTCATATCCTCAGCGAAAACAGAATAAGCCTCTTTTGCAAACTCCGTATCTTCATAACGCGCTTCCTGCGGAAAAGTATAAGTATTCAGCCAGTCCAGCAGCTCAAGATCCATACCCGAGGCACGAAACGTATACTGCGGAGCATGAAGATGCAGATCAGTCAGTCCCGGAATGATCAGCTCATCGCCAAAATCTGTACATGAGATTCCTGCAAATTTCTCAGGAAGCTCATCAAACACCCCTGCACATCGCCCATCTTCACATACTAAATATCCATTTTCAGTGATGGAAAGTTCTGTCAGAGAATTACTGTAGCAAATCGTTCCCTTTAAAACAAAAGTCCGTTCGTTCATAACCATACCTCCTTTTTGTGGTTAAGGAAAGGCAAAAAAAATCTACCGATGCTGCCTTTACCTCATTCTTTCTCCCTGGGGAGAGAACTTATAGACAACTATTACGGTAGTTGGTAGAAACGTCCAACCGATTATGGACATATATAAGTTTACTTATATTGTTTATAAAATGATTATAAAATATTTGTAGTTAACTGTCAATTCCTTTCTGCAATTTAATTTAATATTCTTTTTGCATTGCTATTTGATAATTCATAGTCTATAAAGCATTTTACAGGCAGAATTTATATAAAGTATATGATATCCCATGTGAACTTATACAATCTCTTTCATATTTAAAGTTTTTCTTATTCATGTAGGCTTTTAACATGCGAATTGATACTACATTTTCCACCTTCCAATTACCAGCTTAGAAAAATATTTTATCTGCTATGCATTTGCAGGCATCTTAGAGATTCTTAGTCCTCTTAAATCTGCGTTATGAGAAGAAAAGTCCATTGCCTGAGCACCAGCGAGCAATCATAGACTTTTCTTCTCATGCTTTTAGCAGATTTCAGATGACTTAGAATCTCTTAGATGCCGAAACCGCATAGCAGATAAAATATTTTTCTAAGCGTCCGTTTTTTGGGAAAATATGATATAATACTCTCCAATATCAAAAAGAAAGGAAAAACAAACATGCAGCTAGACAAAGAAAACATAAAAAAAATTCGATGGCTCATCGCATTCGCAATTCTCTTATATCTGGGTGTCCAGAACCTGCACATAGTCATCAGCACTGTCAGAGTTCTGCTTGGCTTTCTCTTTCCGTTCATCATTGGTTTCGGAATCGCTTTTATCCTCAATATTCCAATGAAATTCATAGAACATCATCTGTTCGGAAGAGTCCTGAAACAAGAGAAAAAAACAGCACAAAAACTGGCAAGGCCGGTCAGCCTGGTGCTTTCTATCTGCTTTGTGATCTGTATAATCGTGATCGTTATGCTGGTAGTAGTACCGGAACTGGGGGCAACATTCGTAAACATAGCGAAAAAGATAGAAGAAAATATTCCGGTTTTCCAGAAATGGATCGACAATGTATTCGGAAACAATCCGGAAGTTGTGAAATGGGCGCAGTCTCTTGACATTGAGCCGGGAAAAATAATCGATTCTGTACTCGGCGTACTGAAGAACGGAGTCAATAACATTGTTTCCTCCACAGTGTCCATCACCATAGGACTTCTGACTACTGCAATGAATGTATCCATTGGCTTTGTATTCGCCTGCTACGTCCTTTTGCAGAAAGAAAAGCTCCTGCAGCAGATAAAAAAAGCAATGTACGCAATGTTCCCGGAAAAACCGGTCAGATATCTGGCACATGTATGGAATCTGGCAAACAGGATTTTTTCCAGCTTTATTACCGGACAGTGTATCGAAGCTGTGATTCTTGGAAGTATGTTCTTTGTATCCATGACAATCCTGCATTTTCCATATGCAATGCTGGTGGGTGTCCTGATTTCATTTACAGCATTGATCCCGCTGTTTGGCGGAATTATCGGATGTTGGGTAGCATTTTTTCTGATCCTTATGATAAGTCCTGTAAAAGCAGTTCTGTTTCTGGGACTTTTCCTTATCCTGCAGCAGATAGAAGGAAACCTGATCTATCCTCATGTGGTAGGTGGTTCTGTCGGGCTTCCATCCATCTGGGTACTGGTAGCTGTAACACTTGGCGGCAGTCTGATGGGAATTGCGGGAATGCTGATCTTCATTCCGACAGTATCTGTCATCTATACACTTTTCAGAGAGTGGGTATATGCCCGTCTTGAGAAAAAACAGCTTGTTTTATGACGAAATGATTCGTGATGTGTAGAAAGATGTATTATTGTCCGGATAAACTTGGTAACAAATTTGTAAAAGGACTGTAAATCAGTGTAAGGTCTCTGTAATTGTAATTAATTCGATATTTCTGTATTATAGTGATATCTGGTTAAAAATGGAAGGAGATCTTAAGATGGACATCTTAAAAGGTAAACGTTATGATATTATGAATGTGCTTTGGGAAGAGGGAAGACCATTGTCTGCTTTTGAGATCAATGACATTGCACCGGAACTGAAAATGCCGACAGTAAGAAGATGCCTGGAGCTTCTTTTGAAAGAGAACCTGATCCAGGTTGCGGGAACTTCAATGAACGGCAAGGTGTATGCAAGAAATTATACCCCTCTTCTTTCAAGAGAGGATTATTTAAAGGGAAATGCCAAAAGCAGAAAGATTAATCCGGTGGAAATGATGAATGCGCTTCTGGAATCTGATGGGATTACAGTGGAAGAGCTGGAAAAACTTCAGGAGCTTATCGATAAGAAACGTGCGGAATTGGAAAGCAGATAATCATAAACATAGCAGATAAAAACGGACATGGCCATCTGGCTGTGTCTTTTTTGTGCCATTTTTTACAGAATTGCACTACTGTATCAGGTAATAAAAACAGCCAGATGAATAAAGTGTTCATCTGGCTGAATCTGTTATCAATTAATTATTTCTTGTTCTGCTCAACTTCTTTTAACATCATAGCGCGAACTTTCAGTGGAAGTCCGAACAGTGTGATGAATCCATCTGCATCGTGGTGGTCATAGAGGTCACCTGTTGTGAAAGATGCAAGAGATTCATTGTACAGGCTGTATGGAGAAGTTGTACCGGCTTTGATGATGTTGCCTTTGTACAGTTTGAATTTCACTTCACCTGTTACATATTTCTGTGTGGATTCAACGAATGCCTGGATTGCCTCGCGAAGTGGTGTATACCATTTTCCTTCGTAAACAACCTGAGCGAACTGGCTGCCAAGTTTCTTCTTGGTTTCCATTGTCTCGCGGTCAAGTGTAAGTTCTTCGAGCTGTTCATGAGCTGCCATCAGGATAGTTCCACCAGGAGTCTCATATACGCCACGTGATTTCATACCAACAACACGGTTCTCAACGATATCAACGATACCGATACCGTTCTCGCCGCCTAATTTGTTAAGCTCAGTGATGATTTCGGAAACTTTCATTTCTTTGCCGTTTAATGTTTTCGGAACACCCTGCTCGAATGTCATGGTAACTTCTGTTTCTTTATCAGGGGCTTTCTCAGGTGTAACACCTAAAACAAGCATATTGTCATAATTTGGAGCCTGGGAAGGATCTTCCAGTTCCAGACCCTCATGGCTGAT
>OGPS01002600.1_pt1 | contig 11082 bp, 7 predicted proteins | sample 1552931 | NCBI WGS metagenome assembly OGPS01 (sample SAMEA2580252, study PRJEB22360) | human gut metagenome | biome: human gut; feature: human-associated habitat; material: faeces | place: Denmark | collected 2008/2010 | reverse complement strand
AAAACCTCTAAGAACTTATTTGGACCAGTTATGTACGGAACAGGTGTGAGAATGTAGTTTGTAGAAAAGACTTGCTCTATGTAAAAAGAAATATAGAGTAGGTCTTTTTTATTTAAAAAGGATTATAGGAGAGAATATATGAATAAATTAACTACAGCTGTATGGGAAATAACAATGGGTTGTAATATGCGTTGTAAACATTGCGGTTCAAGTTGTGCAGAAGCGCTACCCGATGAGTTGAATACATCAGAAGCTCTTGAGGTGTGTGACCAATTAAAAGATTTGGGATTAAAAGTTATTACATTATCTGGAGGGGAACCTACGACACGTAGTGACTGGCATATTATTGCGAAAAGATTAGTAGATAATGGCATAATAACAAGTATTATTACAAATGGTTGGTTGATTGATGAAAACTTTATTCATAATGCGATAACATCAGGAATTAGAAGTGTCTGTTTAAGTATTGATGGTCTTGAAAAAACTCACGATTTTATACGGAGATCGGGATCATTCAATAAAAGTATTAAAGCATTGAAAGAATTAAGAAAAAATAATATTTCGACATCAGTAATAACTTCAATAAATAAAGAAAATATATGTGAATTGGAAGAACTATATCAATTATTAAGTGATTTGGGAGTTAATAGTTGGCAGTTACAGATTGCATTACCAATGGGGAATTTTGCAAAACGCCCAGAATGGCTTATAGAACCTCAAGATATTCTTTCTATTATTGATTTTGCATATAATAAAATTGGAGGTAAGTTGTTAATTGTTTTGGCAGATTGCATAGGTTATTATAGCAATAAAGATATAAAAGTAAATGAGAATTTTCTTAATGATAATTGGTCTTGGACAGGTTGTGGAGCAGGAAAGCATGTAATTGGTATTCTGCATAATGGAGATATTGTTGCTTGTACTTCTATTAGAGATAAAACATTAGTAGCGGGAAATATTCGTGAAAAATCTTTAAAGTCGATTTGGGAAAGTCCGGACTCTTTTAAGTGGAATAGAAATTTTGATAGTAGTAAGTTAAAAGGATTTTGCAGAGAATGTCGTTATACAGAACGATGCTTAGGAGGATGTAGTAATAGTCGTTATTGCATTAACGGCTCATTTGAAAGTGAAAATAGATACTGTGCATATAATGTTGAAATGAAAAAATGGAAAAAATATTTGGAATCACTTAATGATATATCAGAAATTGATAATGTTATAGAAAAAGCAGCGGCTTTAAAACATCAGGATCTTTATAAGATAGCTTGCGAAATTAAACAATCTAAATTATGATTAGAGAGGTAACAAATATGAATAAACATGAGTTATATCATAACCACAATTATGTTTATCTGCTGACTTCTAATATTATTAACCGCTGTGGTGATTCATTAGATACAATACTTTTTACATGGTTGGTATATTTACTTACAAATAGTGCAGGGTGGTCTGCGATTATTTTTGGTATTAATCAAGCTACTTCTGTAATTATTCAACCATTTATAGGTCCATTAGTCGAGAATATGAATAAAAAGAAAGTGTTAGTACTTTCAGATATAGCTCGAGTTCTGTTAGTTTTGTATATATTATATGTATATACACAAAACATGCTTTCACCATTAATATTGGTTTTTATGACAATATCCATTTCATTAATAGAAGCATTTCATATGCCAGCAGGGGTAGCAGTTATTCAGCATGTACTTCCTAATGAACATTATGATAAAGGTGTAAGTGTCAATGTGTCTTGTACCAAAATAGCAGTATTAGTTGGAACTGGCTTGTCAGGCATAGTGATTAGTTCATTTGGAATAGGTATTTCTTTAGCGATAGATGCTTTGATATTTTTAATATCAGCGTTGCTTATAGTAAAAATAGAATTTTCTGTTCAAGAAGAAAAGAAGACAAACCGAATAATTGGCAGAGAATATTTAATTTCGCTTAGAGATGGATTTAGTTATGTATTTGACCATAAGAAGCTATTAAAACTATGTTTTTTATGTATTCTAATTAATTCAGCAGTGGTTCCATTTGATGCACTGCTCGCCCCGATTGCAAGAGAAATGTTTAGTGGAGATGCCAAAATTGTTTCATTACTAAGTGTAAGCGTAACTATTGGTACTATTTTGGGATCATTGACTTTTGCAAAAATGAAAGAGGAGAAAAAAAATAATACACTTGTTACATTTTGTGGAATTGTTTTAGGTGTATACTATGTTTTTATTGCATTTGTTTCAAAATATATTGCAAATCCTATAACTCAAAAATTACTGTTGCTAATCGGTTCGATAATAATTGGTGCAGCATTGGGATTAATGATTACTTATGTACAAGTGAAATTTGTAAAAGAAGTTACTAAAGAATATATAGGACGTGTTTCTGCAATTCGATTTTCACTTACATACGCATGCGCGCCAGTGGTATCTTTTGTGATTAGTATTATATACAAAGTTACTGTTGTTGATACAAGTTCACTTTTTGTGGGATTTGGTATTGTAATAATAATTCTTTTTCTTTTGGCAAATAAGATTACGTTTTCTCCTTTGAAGAAAGGCGATAAAAGTTATTAGAAATTATTTATATGAAAAACTGGCTGCTTTTTGGCTATAAATTAAAGCTGATAGAGAAGAGTATAAACAGCAGAAGAGAAGCTTTTTGACTGAGGCTTCCGGTGCCAAAACGGTGCCAAGAAATCAGGCAAATAAAAATAAATAGTACAAATCAGTCGTTTTTCACTGTATTTTGGAGAGAAAACCATAAAAAATATGAGGTAAAATGATATTAAAGTATCGTGAGGGTGGACGTACAGTAGGATCTGGACGTGTTGCTACAGTTATCGAGTAATTACTTGTTAGTAGTGTAAATATCTAGTAAATTCAAGGGTTTCCGAGATTTCTCGGAAACCCTTTTTTACAGTTTAAAAGTATGTTATAGTAGGATTAATTGATGTAGTGGTGCCAAGTCATAATGTAGATGGAAAAGGATTTTTATGATGAAAATAGAAACAGAGCGATTATACATCCGCCATTTTGTGAATGAAGATGCTTCAATATGCTTCGAGGGATGGGGGACAGATGAGCATTTGGGTGATTTTATAATGGGATATCCAATGAATATGGATCAGATGAATTCTTTTGTAAATGCTATGGTGAAAAATACGAATGCATGGGTAATTGTTGAAAAAGAAAGTGGTGCATGTATAGGATATATATCTTTTGATATACCATATCAAGAATTAAGGATTGGTGAAATTGGTTATGTTATTGGTGAAAAGTGGCATGGTAAAGGTTATGGCACTGAAGCTGTAAAAAAGATGATTTCAGAATACTTGTCAAAAGATAGACTGTATCTCATTGAGGCAAAATGTAATATAGATAATAAACCTTCGCTTAATCTGCTTGAAAAGGTAGGTTTTATTAAGGATGGGGTTTTAAGAAAAAGAAGAATTGATAAAAACACAGGGGAATATAGGGATTTGGTTGTTTATTCAATTACTACAAATGATAAATAAGCAACATGTTTATCGGGAGGAGAGTGTACGCTAATGAAAAATGAATTTTTAGAAGCATTAGGAAGCAATAATGCGAATAATAACACAGATTTATCATTGTATAGTAGATTTGTTGGAAATTGGTCGTTTACAATGACTACATATGATGAAGAGGGGAAGATTGAAGATACAAAAGAAGGTGAGTGGCTTTTTTCATATGTCATGGATGGGTATGGAATTCAAGATGTCTTCATTTGTCCCAAAAGAGGAGAATGGACAGAGGAAGATACTTTATACGGAGATTATGGAACAACAATACGAGTTCCAATGATAGATAATTCAAAAAAGTGGAATATAGTGTACGTTTCCAAATGGAGTGTTGATAGGTTAATCGCCGAAGAATTGGAGAATGATATTATACAAACAGGGATTAATAAAGATGCGAATGATACAACTATATGGCAATGGAATTTCAAAAATATTGAGAAGGATACATTTAGTTGGGAAAGTATCTATTCAAAAGATTGTGGAAAGACGTGGAAATATGCAACAAAGGTAGAAGCTAAAAGAGAAATGTAAATTAAATGATTTGAATAATAAATGTATTCTAAACTGTACCTAATATGTTTTCTGCCACAAAAGGTGCAAAATGGGGTAGGAAATGAAGTGATGGGGTAGAATATGTAATTGACATAGCGGTCTGAATGGCATATTATTCATACAAAGGTCTCCATTCACCTTATGGTTTTGAACTATAGAAGAGATGAACATTAAAGAAATTATTATGTTATAGTTTGGACTGGTCGAAAGACCTGAAAAACTCAGGAGGAACACAATGGTTAAACACATTATTTTATGGACACTCAAGGATGAGTACACAGAGGCACAGAAGAAGGAAATACGTGCCGGCATAAAGGAAGGGTTAGAGGGACTTAAAGGGCAGATTCCGGGAATGATCGACATTTCAGTGCGCACAGATTATCTTCCGACATCTACCGTAGATGTGATGCTTGATACTACATTTGAAGATGCTGATGCACTTGCAGCATACGCAAAGAATCCTAAGCATGTTGCAGTGGCAGATACCAAGGTGAGACCGTTTACTGCAAATAGGGCATGTATGGATTTCGAGGTGTAATAAGCGGGAAATTGGTGTATTTGACTATAAATCGTTTCTAAAATCAGGCGATATGTCAAAAATGACGAATATTGTCAAATTATCATTGAAATCCAAGACTATCACAGATGGGCTTATACGTCATCTGAGAGTTGCTGAGTAGTAAGCATAAATGAGGGGCAAAATACCTTTTGACCCTCATATCATTATATTGAATAGAATTATTGTTGGTCACAATCAGCAGTGATTTGACGGTAACCGGATGTTACTGTTAAGACTGAGGTGTGAAGCAGCAATATTAATATCCCCACGTTTATTTCCATGTATATGGCGAAAAACGTGGGGATATGTTATTATATGAGTATGACATTGAAAGATAGAATACCAAAAGAATTTTATAGCTTATTTCGCACGAAAAATATGGATGCATACATGCAGATAGTTGTTGCGTTATATGAGGAGAATAACGAGGTCTATGCATCACTGGGACTGACACGTGAGGAGTGTCAGATAATCATAGCGGATACCATATCAAAAACAGGCATTGTATGGCAGACTGATTATAATGAAGATGAGAGTGATAAAGATAGTGGCGGCATGGATAATGATGATGATAATCCTGATTCCGAAATTGATGTTATATATGACCAGACCAGTTTCGCATACACTCTGACACCATCAGCTATATTGGGCAGGCTTATAAACTGGGGCTGGATCAGGAGTGATTTTGATGAAAAGCTCAACACATATGTGATTGCATTTCCTCAGTACAGCCAGATGTATGCTGAGCTATTTAAAAAGCTGCTTGTGGATGATGACAGCAGGGAGCGCGAGAGCATTTTGGCTGTTTACAGTGCGCTTTTTACATATTTTTCAGATCCGGAAAAAAATAATGATATTCTGAAAAATGCGTTGTATACGTCAAAAAATCTTGGTCAGCTTTTATCAAATATGCAGGATGGTATGAGGGCATATTTTGATGAGCTGTCACGTATGAAGGATTTTATAGGTATACAGAAGGTACTGATTAAGGAAATTAATAACAGTGATAGCAGACGTTATGCCATCCTTACAACCACGGATAGCTTTTATCGTTACAAGGAGGCTGTAAAGGAGCTTATAAGCAAAATCCTTAATCAGAATGATGACAGAAGGGCTGAGCTTGAGGGAATTCTTTCACAGACTACACCCGGTACGTTTGAGAGAAAACGCTATGAGTACAGCGTGGAGTACTGTGATAAGGCAAGTGAGCTTGTTTATAAGGTGGAGCATGAGTTTGACCTGATTGAGAGAAAGTACAACAAGCTTATTGAGCAGAAGACGATTTTTGCAAAGAGGGCGCTTGCAAGGATACATTATATCCTGCAGGAAGGCGCAGATGACGAGGATAATATAGTAAAGCTCATTAACCTGATAGATAAGAGTGATAAAACAGATGAGATACTTGGGGCTCTTCGAAACAGAATGAAGTTCACCAGACAGTTTTACAATGTAACGGACGACAGTTTTCCGGGAAGAAGAGAGAGAGGAAGAAGTGAGTTTGTTCCGTTTGTTATTGACGATGCTTCGGCAGGCGAAGATGATATGGCAGATTTTGTGCCAAAGCCATTGTATACCAAAAAGGAGCTTCAAAGCTTCAGAGATAAAAATATGCGTGATGGCATGTTTGTGACAGATGAACAGACTGTAGAATCCATGGAGGATCTGGAAAAGCTTCTGTTTTTATGGCAGGAGGAGACCAATGAGCGCATGGGTGAGGATACGGTGAGTCTGGATGGAGAGATAACAAAGAGTGATGGTGTAAGCTACTCAAGGCTTGTAATATCCAAATCGGACTCTAAACGAGAGGCATAGAAAAGAGAGCAATGTATGTTTGAATATATGGAGAATGTTTCGCCAAATGAGGCAGAAAATATTAGAAAAACTATTCAGGATCTGTTGAGGCAGACCTGTATTTTACAGATGAAGTGTGACCCCGTTACATTGATTCAAAGAGACAATCCAAGGTATCAGGTGTGTCTTAGAAACAGAGAGTTTATCTCTGATTATCTGGCTGTGCTTGACTGTGAGCTGGTTCATGACCAGCAGGAGCATCTTTTCAGGATAACGGGTGATGGTGTCATGCTCGAGAAGATGACTCTTCTTACTGCAAGGATTGTCATTATAATGAAGATGATATACAGGGATAAAATCATGGGCGAGGGGCTTAATGCGACAACAACGAATCTGGCGGAGATTCGTGAGTATGGCAGAAATACCAATCTGATTACCAGAAAGCTCACTAATCAGGAATGGTCAGACGCTCTTTTGCTTATGAAAACACATCAGATGATTGAACTGCCGGGGGCTATTGCAAACCTGGAGGACAACACACCAATCTATATTTATGGCACAGTAAATATATTCTGCTCAGCCATGGATATAAATGAGCTTGTGCGCATGTACAGTGATGAGGTGGAGCTGATTAAGTATGATAACGAGTCGGCTGCAACACTTGAAGCTGCCGGATTGAATACAGAAGGCAGTTCTGTAAACCATACCCATGAATTTGCCAAGAACAGTGAAATGGAGGAGTTACCAATTGAGTCAGTCTAAGAAGATATTTACCAGAATGTGTCTAAACAACTGGGGCGGAATAAATCACAAGGTTTTGCATTTTAATGAGTATGTCAATTTGTTCAGTGGTAAGAGTGGCTCGGGAAAATCAACCGTCATGGATGCGATTCAGGTAATCCTCTACGGCAGCTTCAGCCCCACCTTCTTGAACAAGGCTGCAGATGATGCAAAAAACAGGAGAAGTGTTCTGAGCTATTTGAGGGGTGAGCAGAAGGATGGCTCCGCAAATCGTGGCGACTGTGATTTTTGTTCGGTCATAGCGCTTGAGATAGAGGATACAGGCAGTCATACGTTTACATGTATAGGAATAGCATTTGAGGTACGAAAAAACGATTCTGAGATTAAGAGATTTGTGTACTTCAGTCATTCGGGCAGGATGCCGGAGCCTTCATATGTGACAGCGGACGGCTTTTGCTATTCAAATAATGATATTAAAAAGCTTGTAAATACTCGCTCACAGTCAGCTGACAGACGCGCCAGAGGGGATGTAAACCGTATTTACGCATCGAAGGAGGCATACCTTGGCACATTATATGATGTGATTTTAGGATATATTGACCCGAATCGTTTTATCACAATGGAAAAAAGTGCTATTGCACTCAGAATGACAAATGGAACAGGCCAGTTTATACGTGATTATATGTTTCCAAAGAGTGACTCGGGCACGATAGAGACTATCAGTGAGCAGCTCGATGCATACAGACAAATCAGGGAAAAAATAGAGGATATGCGCAAGCGTATTGAGCTTCTCAAGGAAATAAAGGAGTCAGGGCAGGAACTGGTAAATATCCAGAGCGATATTGTCATGGCAGAGACAATGATCAGGTGCATAGATATCGAGGATATGCGTGCAAAGATTCAGGCAGCTGAGGATGATAAAAAGCGTATCGAAGAAGAACAGGACAGGCTTTCAGAAAAGGCAGATGATATAGCCGGACAGCAGGCAGATCTGCAGCAGGAGTATATTCAGGTATGTGCAGATTTGAAATCGAGCGACTTAGGAAGCAAAAAGGATCAGCTTAGGGAGCTTGAGAAGAGAAGTCTCATGCTTACCGACAACAGCCGTCAGTGGATTAAAATCACAAACGGACTAAAGGCCTGGGATGAGGATGAGGTCATCACAGATTATGTGAGCAATGCAGTTTTAAACCTCATTGAAGAGATTGTGGATGGCGATGTCACAGAGGCAAAATGTCAGGAGCTTCATCTAAAGCTTGAGTCTATAAAGAAGGATATCGAGGATGAGCTCGAGGACAATACTTCGCAGAAAAATGAGATAACAAAAGAGCTTAAAGAGAAAAAACGTCTGGTCGATGATATGAAGAACAACCGCAAGTCGTACAGTGAGAGCCTGCGTTCGGCAAGAGCTGCGCTGCAGAGAGACTTAAGTGATAGATTTGGCGAGCCTGTGAAGGTACAGGTATTTGCGGATATGTTTGACGTACAGGACGAGGAATGGAAGAATGCCATAGAAGGACGTATGGGCAGGCTCAAGTTCTCACTTATCACAGAGCCGCGTTATGCGCATACTGCTGCTGTTATTTTCAGGGACATGAAGCAGTTTGAGGATGTTGACCTCATCAATTCCAAGGCTATCATGGACAGCGAACCAAAGGCCATGGATGGTTCGCTTTATGAAGCAGTGGATACAAAGGAAAAGTATGTAGATGTCTGCCTGAAAAGATATCTGGGACATATTATAAAGTGCCGGAGTGTTGACGAGCTTGAGCAGGTACGAGATGGAGTTACACCGGACTGCTACTCATACAGCAACTTTATTTTCAGACATCTGAAGAAGCGCGATTATACTACAAATGCCTGCATCGGAGGCAGGGTATCCAAGGCAAGACTTGCCGAGTATGAGGCAGATGTGGAGAGGCTTGAGAAGGACCAGATACAGCTTATGGGTATTATTTCAAGTCTCAAGGCACAGAGAGATTTTGAGTGCTTAAAGGGGGAGCCGGAGTATTTTGTGGGCCTTTCTGAGGCGTCAGATGAGCTTAAAGCAGTTAATTCGCAGAAAAATGAGCTCGAAGAGATTATTAGGACGATGGAGAATGGGCAGTACAAGGAGCTAAAGGAGAAAAAGAGGCTTCTTGAGAAAAACATCGATGCACTTAAGAGTGCTTTTTCACTGAATCAGCAGCAGATAAATGAAAAGATAAGCCAGCATGAGAAAATCATAGGTGCAAACGAACAGCGAAGAGCACAGCTGGAAGATATGTTACAGGGCTATGTTGCCGGAGAGGAGCTTGAGAAGCAGGTGCAGGATATGCTGCAGCATAGCTCAGGAGCATCGGTCAAGAGCAAACAGCGTGAGAAGCTTATTGAGCTGCAAGGCGCAGACGGAAATGGTGGCAGGCAGCAGTCGTGTGTGGAGACGTTGCAGACTGCCCGCTACAGGTATATAAAGGAGTTTCCGTCAGGTCAGTTCAGCGGAGCCGAGAAGTCAAATAAGGCATATGAGGAGCTGCTGGAGAAGTACGAGAAGGATTATGAGCCGGAATATGAGAGTGAGTTTGAGGAGCAGTGCAAGGTGATCTACAAAAGTCTCAGAGAGAATGTCATCGGTACAATCCACGGTGATATCAAGGCTGCAAAGCGCCATGCCTATGAGATAAACAGGCTTCTCAGGGAGACTAATTTCTCAGACAGTACCTATCAGATTAAGATAGAGCCGGCAAAGAACGAAAATGGTCAGTTCTATGATATGCTTATGGCGGAAGAACTGGACAGTAAAAATCCGGATAATGGCGGAATAGCTGGACAGATAAGCTTTGGTGAGGATGATTTTTATAAGAAATATGAGCAGAAAATTAAACTTTTGACAGACAAGTTCATGCCTCCAAGGGATGAGGATGAGCATCTGCGAATGCAGAAGCGCAAGGAAATGGAGCAGTATGCGGATTACCGCAATTATCTGTCATTCAGCATGTATGAGCAGGTTACAGACGAAAACGGCCGTGTCATCAGGGAAAACTTTGTAGATGACATGGCAGGACGTGATTCGGGCGGCGAGGGACAGAACCCTAAGTATGTTGCGCTTCTTGCGGGCTTTGCGATGCTTTATATGCAGCAGAGCAATCGTGATTCAAAGATTAAGCTGGTGCTTTTGGATGAGGCATTTTCCAAGATGGATCAGGAGCGAAGTGCGGTATGTCTCAAGTATGCCAGGAAGATGGATTTGCAGCTGATTGTCTGTGTACCGGATGAACGTCTGCAGTCGCTGATCCGCAATGTGGACTGTGTCTACGGATTCAGGCGTCATCAGAACCAGATCTCCATGATGCATATTGATAAGGGAGATTATTTAAAACTCATGGAAGGTGAGCATGGACAGGGAGAGCCGGAAACTGTAAAATAGAGATAGAAACCATAGTCAGGGAGGAGACAGCATGCAGACAGGAAAAGGAATTTTAATACCATCTATATTAAAAGTTGGAAACGGTACTTTGAAAAAAATCGGACAGTATCTTAAGGCAGAGAATCTGGAACAGGTCGTAATCTTTTTCGGAAACGGACTGATCGACCTGTTCGGCATGGATGTCATGGATTCACTGAAACAGGAAGGAATCACGGTATTGGAGTACAGCGAGTTGGATACGGTCGATATCGATGATATTATCACGCTGGCATTTGCAATGCCGAATAAGACACAGACCGTGATCTCAATCGGAGGAGGAAAAGTGATCGATGCCGGAAAATACGCAGCTTTTCTGCGCAATATCCCATTCATTAGTGTTCCGACTTCAAGTTCCAGTGATGGATTTTCCAGCGCAAGCGCATCTCTTCTGGTGCATGGAAAACGAACTTCCGTTCCGGCAAAGCTGGCATATGGAATTATTGTAGATACGCAGGT
>OGPS01002590.1_pt1 | contig 11124 bp, 6 predicted proteins | sample 1552931 | NCBI WGS metagenome assembly OGPS01 (sample SAMEA2580252, study PRJEB22360) | human gut metagenome | biome: human gut; feature: human-associated habitat; material: faeces | place: Denmark | collected 2008/2010 | reverse complement strand
CATTGAACCCAATAAACTCCTAACTCCTCCTCCTAACTCCTAACTTTCAACTGACTCCTACCTAAACTCGAAAGGCCCACCTCGCGGCGGGCCTTTCGAGCTGGTGTAAGAAATAGGAAAAGGAGAATGGCGTGTTAAAAAGCCGTGCCCGGCATTTTGTGCAAAGCACAAACCCTTGCTGCCGGGGGCTTTTTGGGTCACTGCTTACTCAGTGTAAAACAGCATACGGCTGTAGCACGGCAGCGGCCAGTAATCCTCATCGACAAGCTCTTCAGCAGCGTCAGCGGCGGCGCGCAGGGTATCCATGGCGGGCAGAACCTCATCATGGAAAGCATGAGCCTTAGCAGTCTCATCGTCCAGGGCGCTGACCTTATCGGTCACAGCCTTCAGAGCGTCGGTTGCATCAGACATCTCGTCAGTGTATTTGGAAAGTGCAGTCAACAGCTTTGCTTCGGACTTGGTGGAGATGCCTTCCACAGCAGCGGTCTTGGCTGCGGCGGTGCTGGCAACTTCGCCCATATAGCTGGTGGCGGCAGGAATCAGCTGCTTGGATGCGATCTTGAGCATGGTGCGGGCTTCGATGTTGATAATCTTGGAGTAGTGCTCCATCTCAACTTCGTAACGGCTCAGCATTTCGGTCTTGGTCAGAACGCCGAACTCTTCCATCAGGGAGATGTTCTTCTCTTCCTTCAGGGCGACCATGGCATCGGGGGTGCACTTGCGGTTGGGCAGGCCACGGCGGGCCGCCTCAGCTTCCCAGGCTTCGGAATAACCGTTGCCGTTGAAGATCACACGGCGGTGGTCGTTCAGGGTCTTCTTGACCCAGGCGGCAGCAGCGCACTCAAAGTCAGCAGCGCCCTCCACATCGGCAACAAACTGCTTCAGCTCTTTGGCAACAGCAGTGTTCAGGATGGTGTTGGCATCGCTCAGGTTCTCAGCGGAACCGGGCATACGGAACTCGAACTTGTTGCCGGTAAAGGCGAACGGAGAAGTACGGTTACGGTCGGTGGTATCCTTGCTGAACTTGGGCAGAACATCAACGCCAAGGTCCATCTTCATCTTAACAGGGCCGGCATAGGGGCTGTCGGTGCAGACAGCATCGATAACAGCTTCCAGCTCTTCGCCGACAAAGATGGAGATGATGGCCGGGGGTGCCTCGTTAGCGCCCAGGCGGTGGTCATTGCCGGGGGTGGCAACAGAGGTGCGCAGCAGGTCAGCGTATTCATCGACTGCCTTGATGACGGCGCTCAGGAAGACCATGAACTGCAGGTTTTCCATCGGGGTATCGCCGGGATCCAGCAGGTTTTCGCTCTTGGTGCTGAGGGACCAGTTGTTGTGCTTGCCGGAACCGTTAACGCCCTCGAACGGCTTTTCGTGCTGCAGGCAGACCAGGCCGTGCTTATCGGCAATCTTCTTCATCATTTCCATGGTCAGAAGGTTGTGGTCGATGGCAACGTTGGTGGTATCGTAAATGGGGGCGAGCTCATGCTGGCAGGGGGCAACTTCGTTGTGCTTGGTCTTTGCGGGGATGCCCAGCTTCCACAGCTCGGTGTCCAGATCCTTCATAAAGTCGGAGACAATGGGGCGGATCACACCAAAGTAGTGCTCTTCCAGTTCCTGGCCCTTGGACGGTGCAGAGCCAAACAGGGTGCGGCCGGTCAGAACCAGGTCCAGGCGCTTGTTGTAATCCTCTTTGCGGATCAGGAAGTACTCCTGCTCCGGGCCAACGGTGGTGGCAACGCGCTCAACATCCTTGCCGAACAGGTGCAGTACCTTGCAGGCCTGGTCGCTGATGGCCTGCATGGAACGCAGCAGCGGGGTCTTTTTATCCAGTGCTTCGCCGGTGTAAGAGCAGAATGCAGTGGGGATGCACAGCACGTCATCTTTTACAAAAGCATAGCTGGTGGGGTCCCATGCGGTGTAGCCGCGGGCTTCACAGGTGGCGCGCAGGCCGCCGGAAGGGAAGGAGGAAGCATCTGGTTCGCCTTTGATGAGCTCCTTGCCGGAAAACTCCATGATGGCGGTGCCGTCCGGCTGGGGGCTGACAAAACCATCGTGCTTTTCACTGGTGATGCCGGTCAGGGGCTGGAACCAGTGGGTGTAATGGGTAGCGCCCTGTTCAATCGCCCAGCGCTTCATCACGCTGGCCACAACATTGGCTACTTCCAGGTCAAGGGCCTGACCCTTTTCAATGGTTGCCTTCAGGCTCTTGTAGGTCGAGCTGGGCAGACGCTCACGCATTTCGTGCTCGTTGAAGACTTTGCTGCCGTACAGTTCCATAACGGTTGCTGCCATACTTACCGAACTCCTTTTCCTCTGTGGTATCATCACGCAAATAAGTCGGACTTTTTATAAAACAAAAGGCACTGCGAACAGGATTTGTGTTCGCAGCGCCCTTGCTGTTTATGTGCTTATTATACGGGCCAAACGCAAAAAAAGCAACTGGCAGAAATGACAAACCGGATTGGCGTTTGCCTTGATGTTTTAGGAAAAATGCTTGTATCGGGGGGATGGAGCCATCCAACCCCCAATGCGGCCTAATAAAATAAGCCGGGCCGCCAACCCCGCTTGGGGGCGACAAGCCCGGTATTGCCTTAAACGTGTGCTGCGTTCTTTTGGCTTTTGCGGTACAGCACAACAGTGGCTGCAATGCCCAGCAGGCTGATGCAGTCCGCCGCGCGCCAGAACCACATTCCAGTCCAGCGCACCTGTACGCTGCCCTGCCAGCCGGGAGCCAGGGTAACGGTCAGGTAACCGTTCTTGTGGGTCAGTGCGGCTCCGTCCGCAGCGGTCATATGGTAGCCGGGGTAGTAGAATAGCGGCAGCCGGATGGATGCTTCGGTATCGCCGGTGTTCTGCGCCGCCAGCTGAATGGTCAGGCCGTTTTTGGTGTACTCTGTCAACTCTACGCCGTCGTCCGCTTCGGGGGTCAGGCGGCCCCAGACGCTGTCATCGGTGGTGGTGTCCTCGGTGGGCAGGTATTCGCCGCCACCTACCTGACCGGGCAGGTCATCCACCGCGGCAAGGCTCATGTAGGTAACGGCTTCGCTGGTGGTGCATTTGTCATACATCAGGTACCCGGCGGGGATGATGGTCAGCGCCAGCAGGGCGGCGGCCATTGCCTTGGCGGCTTCGGGCCGGACTTTGCGGTACAGTACCACCACACAGCAGGCGCACACGACCAGCAGCATGGTGGCCGGGGTGAAGAACCGCCAGGCAAACTGCAGCTTCCCCAGAGTCTTGCTCAGCGCCTGCAATGGTTCGCAACGGAACAGCGCGTACCAGGGGCAAAGGTCGCTGGCGCACCAGGCGGCCAGCAGGCCAAAGCCCAGTGTCAGGCTGCCAATGCGCGCGGAATCGCGGCTGCTTTTGCGCACGGCGGGGTCCAGCACAGCCAGCAGGAAGAAGAATGCACCCGCGGCCAGTGCCAGGCCCAGCGTCTGCGGCATTTCGCCCGCAATGCCGCTCTGGATGCTCTCCGCCACGCCGCTGCTTTGGCCGAACATCAAAAACATCTGGCCCAGGTAAACGGAGCTGTCGTACAGGTAGGCGGCATCATACTTGCCGCTGATGCGGCACACCCCCTGCACCATGTATTGCAGCAGCGGCACCATAAACCACAGGTTCCACATAATGGCGGCCCCGGCGGCTTTGCACAGAGCGGGCAGCACCGGGCGGGTGAAGGTCTTTTTGAAATACAGCAGGCAGAAGGCGGCGGTAAAGAACACCGCAAGTTCGGTTGTCAGCAGATGGCTCTGCAGCAGGCCGGTAAAGCCCAGGGCAAAGGGCAGCCAGCACCAGGGCTCGGCCTTTTTGCCATCGGCAGGGGATTGGCGATAAATCCGCCACAGGCCATACACGACCAGCGGCAGGAACGCCATGGCGGTATATTCGCCCACTGCAGCGCGCACAAACACGTTGGTCAGCCGGTAGAACGAAAGGGTGTACAACGCGGTGCCAAGCAGCGCGGCACAATCGCTGCGGAACATTTTGCGCAGGGCATAAAACGTAATGCCCACGGTGGCCGCTGTGATGGATGCAACGTAAACTTTGTAGCTGGTTTGCAGGCTGAAACCCAGAATGCGCAGCACCGCAGCCGGGTACAGGAACACATCGGAGTACATCAGGCTGAACGGATAGCCTTTTTCGTTGATGATGGCCGGGTCCATGCGCACGGGGAACTGCCCGGCCAGCAGCCCGGCTTTCAGCCCCTCAATGCGGGAAAGGTGGATGGAAAGGTCGTGCCCGTACGTCAGGTAGCCGAGCCCCAGCGGCAGGCAGGCAAACACGCCGATGCCCACCAGCGCCATGGCGATATACCGCCCGCGCAGGGTATGGATGGGAAATTTGACCCGGCGGGTCAGCAACAGGATCACCCAGTCCAGTACGGCGCAGAACACAAGCCCCGTCAGCAGCCGTACATACGCCCACGCGTGGGTGGGGACGATCTGTGCGCCGGTAATGTAGATGACCTGGTTTTTGCCGCAGTCCGCGGTAAACTGCAGCTGTGCGGTTTCGCAGCCGTAGGGCATCCACAGGCTGAACACCGTGCGGGTGCGCTCAGCGGGCAGCTTGGCGGCATCGTACTGCGCGGTGGGCATGATCTCATCCAGAAAGCTGACCTCGCCGTCCTCGCCGTCATTCACATAGTTGATGCAAACCTGGTAGCTGCCGCGCGGCAGGTCGATCCAGCGGGTGGTGGCAAACAGGCCGGTAAAGTTTTCCACGCGGGCGCCGCGGTCATCATTGGTACATTCCTCCGCGTAGGGAATGATCAGGTCCGGCGTAATATCAATCACGCCGCCTGTGCGGAAATCCCCCACAAAACGCAGCGCCAACACCACAAATTCCACCAGAACCAGCAGCAGGACCAACCCGTTCTGGCGGCTGAAAATTTTTTTGAGCTTTTGCAAACAAGCACGCTCCCTTCTCAACATGATCTTAAGGCAGCACCGCACAATTCCCGCCTGACGGCTTAAGCACCGCTCCGGCGGCTGCGGCACGGCATCTGCGTTGCCAAAATGCTCGATAAGACATCCAGTATTATCTGCGCTTTTGGCTTAGCATCTGCCGCACCTCGCTCGCCGTATCGGCACTTAAAATTATGCGGTATTGCCTTAAATACTATCTTATTTATTATAGGGGATTGTACGATGGTGCGCAAGAGAATTTGCACCAAACAGGAAAAAAGACTCTTGCTTTTGGAAATAAAAGTGATGTATAATAAAGCGTCCATTTATTTGTGGTAGTTGTGGAGAGGATGGTATATATGGCGACAAAGTACGTTTTTGTTACTGGCGGCGTGGTTTCCGGCTTGGGCAAGGGCATCACAGCAGCCAGCCTGGGCCGTTTGCTGAAAACCCGCGGCCTGAAGGTGGCTTCTCAAAAGCTGGATCCTTATATCAACGTGGATCCCGGCACCATGAGCCCGCTGCAGCACGGCGAGGTGTTCGTGACTGATGACGGAACCGAAACCGACCTGGATCTGGGTCATTATGAGCGCTTTATTGATGAAAACCTGAACAAGTACTCGAACCTGACGACGGGCAAGGTCTATTGGAACGTGCTGAACAAGGAACGCCAGGGCGCTTATCTGGGCCAGACGGTACAGATCATTCCCCACATTACCAACGAAATCAAGAGCTATATCTACAATCTTGCCAAAAGCACCGAAGCCGATGTTGTCATCACCGAAATCGGCGGCACCACCGGTGATATTGAGAGCCAGCCTTTCCTGGAGGCCATCCGCCAGGTTGGCATTGAGCAGGGCATGGAAAACTGCTGCTACATCCATGTGGTTCTGGTGCCCTATATTTCCGGCTCGGACGAATATAAATCCAAGCCCGCCCAGCATTCCTGCAAGGAACTGCAGGGCATGGGCATCGCCCCCAACGTCATCGTGCTGCGTGCCGATGGCCGCGTTGGCAGCGATATCAAGCGCAAGATCAGCATGTTCTGCAATGTGCGCCCTGATTGCGTGATTGAAAACCTGACCATGCCCAGCCTGTACGAGTGCCCGCTGATGCTGGAAGCTGCCGGCCTGACCAACGTTGTTTGCCGTCAGCTGCACTTGGAAACTCCGGCTAGCGACCTGACCGAGTGGAAAGAGCTGATCTCCCGCATTGCCACCCGCAGCAAGACCTGCACCATTGCCTTGGTTGGCAAATATGTCAAGCTGCATGACGCATACCTGAGTGTAATGGAGTCCCTGTATCACGCCGGCTTTGAGAATGAGTCCAAAGTGGAGATCCACTGGGTGGACAGCGAAAACCTGCTGGATCAGGAGCGCTGCGCTGAAGAGCTTTCCGGTGTGGATGGCATCATCCTGCCCGGCGGCTTTGGCGACCGCGGCATTGAGGGCATGATCCAGGCCGCCCGCTATGCACGGGAACAGAACATCCCGTATTTTGGCATCTGCTTGGGTATGCAGATTATGGTTATGGAATATGCCCGCGATGTGCTGGGCTATGCCGATGCCAACTCCAGCGAGTTTACGCCGGACGGCGAGCACAATGTTATTGCTCTGATGCCGGACCAGCAGGGGAACATCCCGAAGGGCGGCACCATGCGCCTGGGCAAGTACCCCTGCATTACCGCCGAGGGCACCAAGCTGCGTGAGTGCTATGGCAAAGAAGAAATTGACGAACGCCACCGCCACCGCTATGAGTTCAACAACGACTACCGTGCAGAGATGCAGAACCACGGCCTTGTGATCTCCGGTACCAGCCCGGATGGCCGCCTGGTGGAAGCTGTTGAGCTGCCCGGCCGTGATTTCCATGTGGGCGTACAGTTCCACCCCGAATTCAAGAGCCGCCCCAACCGCGCACATCCCCTGTTCAAGGGCTTTATCGCTGCTGCGCTCAAGTACCAGCAGGAGCACACCATCACGGACCATCAGCCGATGGCAGATTGATCGGCATCCTGACACCATAAATACCACAAGGCACCGAACCTGTAATTGGCCCGGTGTCTTGTTTTTATGTGTTATATTTTGTGTGGATTATGCGGGAACAAAAAACAGATTTTCAGGATTCTGTCTCTTTTTCTCTTTCGTTTACCTCTCTCTCGCTGGCTTCCACCATCGAGATCACGTTCAGCAGCACCAGCCGCACCACAGCGGGGTGCAGGCAGCTGTTGTTGATGGCGTTGATGACGGACTTTTGGAGTTCTTCAATTTTTGCGGTTGTGGTCATTTCATCACCCTTTCTGCCATCGGGGAGCCGGAATATTCCGGGCGCGGATAGCTTGTATCTTCGGTTCGCGTGCCGCCGCAGGCTGCCAGCGTAAGCGGGATGACCAATGCAAGCACCAACAGCAAAGCCAACGTGGCCAAAATCTGCATGAATTTCTGCATTAAATCTCCCTCCCGTTCACGCTCAAAGAACCGCATTCAATTCTGCCGGGAATTTCAAACTTGCTGGCATTGCAGTGGATGACCTTATCTACCTGGTCAATGGCAATGCCCACAAACTCGCTGGTGGCCCCGCCGGTGGAATAATCAAAGCTGGGGTCGCCGGTGGAGAACCAGCCTAAAAACGTGTAGCGGGAGTTATCGCCAATATAAGATTTGCCGTACCGGCTGCTTAACACACCGGTCAGGTTGTTTTCCCAGTACCAGCGGATGCGCCCCGTGTCAATGTCCACACGAGTGCCAGCATCTTTGCCCATACGAATCCAGGCATTGTCCAGGTCATAAGTGGTTGTGCGCGCCTTATTGTGAATCTGCCCGGTGGTAATGTTGCCGCCGTTGATGATTGTCTTGTCCTGGTTCCAGGTACTCAAATCCGAAAATGTCACCACGCCGGATAGGTTGATCTGTGCGCTGGTGATCTCTGTTCCGCCTGCCGTCAGCTTGATGGTGCTGCTGGTTCCGCTTGTGCTGGCCGTCAGCTTAATTTCGCTCACCGTCTGCTTGATCTCGGTTTTGGTTTCGGTGGTAGTCAGGTAATCGCCGCTGCTGGCCGTCCACGCGGTAGGCGCGTTGCCCATCTGCACCATGGGGTGCATGATGGTCAGATCGTTGGTAACGGTGGCGTTATCGTTGGCTGTGCTTACAAACAGGCCGTCCGCATAGCCGTCCGCGGTCGCCGTAAAGGCCGCCCAGCGCAACTTCCAGCCGTTGTCCAGCGCAATGTCCCGCTGGGCCTGCTTGAACGCGGAGCCGTAATAACTTTTTGCGCCGCTGCTGTTCTTGGTCTCAAACTGCAAAAACAGGCTGTCCGTGCCGGAGTTGAGCTTGTACAGTACCGATGCACAATAGGTCATGCCCTTGGCAATCACCAGCGTTTTGTCCGCGCCAAAGTGGAAGCGGGTGTTCTGCGCCTTGTTGGTCACGCGAACAGATTCACCCGTAATGGTGTAGCTGCCCTTTTTTCTCAGGTCATTGCCGCCTGCATCCAGGGTCGCATTGTTCCAGTCGTCGGTGCCCACAATAATATTGTTGCCGCCGGTGATCCGCTGCGTTACCGTCTGGGTAATGCTGTCGGCTTTCTGGTCAATCGCGGATACTGATTCTTTAACGGTTTTGAATTCCTGCTTGGTGTTGTCTAAATCGTTGGAAATGGTTGTGGTGGTCTCTTTCAGGCTGCTGACTTTGGTGCTGATGCTGTCCGCCTTTTGGCGGATGCTGGAAACATCCTCTTTCAGGCTGTTCACCGTTGCGGTGGTGGCGTAGTCCTGCAGCTTGCTGTCAACGGCATCATTGGCAGCTCTGGTAGCGGTGTCCTTCACGTTGGCCGTTACCGTTTCAGTCACTGACTTGGTGACCTCGGTCTTGATCTCATCCGCCGATTGGGAGATCAGGCTTTTGGCGCTTTTCTCTGTTATGTAGTCCCCGCTGCTGGCGTTCCAGGCAGTAGGGGCGTTGCCGTATTGCAGCATGGGGTGAAGCAGCGAAAACTTATTGGTGCAGTTGTCATTGCTGTCGAAATCGGCTTTTTTCAAAACACCGTTTTGGCCGGGGGTCCATGTACCATACCGCAGCACCCAGCCGTCTGTCTGCTTAATTTCGAGCTGGTCAGCGGTTTTTATGTAAGCAATGTAATATTTGCCATTATCGCCCGTAAACGTAATGCCCAGCCGCAGCGCATCGGTGCCGGAAATGAGTTTGTACATAACGGACAGGCATAATGTGACGCCTTTTATAATGCGAGCGCCCGCGGTGTTGAACATAAAATACCCGTTGGTGTTCGCATTGGTTATTGTTGCGCTGCCATCATCGCCATACACAACGCTGCTGCCAGGGCCGCCAGAGAGGGCGTTCTTGAAGCTCTCACTGCCCAGGATCAGGTTGCCGCCGCCGGTGATTTTGGTGTCTTTTTTCACCTCAGAGGAAAGCCCGTCCACCGTTGCTTTCAGGTCGGTGTACTTGCCGGTCAGGTCGCTGGCCTTTACTTCCAGGCCGTCCACGCTGGTCTTGATCTCCAGCATCTTGCCGGTCAGGTTCTTGTAGCTCTGGCTGTTCACTGCGCTGGAACTTTCCCGACTGGCGCTGCCCACGCTCTCAAAGCTGGCATTGCCGGAGGAGATTGTGGCGCTCATCAGGTAGGTGTCGAACTCCCGCCCGCGTGCGTCCTTAACGTGCACGATCTGCCCGCAGGCAAGGCCGGAGCTGCTGGGCACCGATACTTTGCAGGGGGTGTAGGTCACGTTTTTCAGCACGTTGTACAGGTTCTGGGCAACGGTTTTCAGGTTGGCTTCGGTGCCGGTTGTCAGCAGCAGGTTGCCCTGCACTACATAGGTGTTGGTGGCGGTGGTGCTGTCGGGGTAGATGACCCCCACGTCACTGTCCGACTGCCGGATCTGGACTTTCTCAATGGCCTTGACGGTGTAGTCCTCGTAGCTCAGGCTGTCAGCATAGTAGGCGGTGCTGTTGCTGGCACCGTCCGGGGTGATTTTAGCAGTGCTGCGCTTGTCTGTGTAGGTCAAAAATTGCAGCTTGCCGTCTGCATTCATGTGGGCGTAGCAGCCTGCCGCTTCCGCTGCCCAGGAGATAATCTGGCGGCAGGTTAAATCATCCGCATAGAACGCCTGCACGCTGTAGCTGCCATTGATGGGCAGGCTGCTGCTGGCCAGCGTAACCCCCGCCCGCTGGCAGGCCAGCTGAACCAGCTGCCAGATAGTTTTGGGGAACTGCGCCTGATTGGCGTGCAGCCAGCCGGAGAAGTCCGCATCCAGCTTGGACATGGTGTCATACGCCGTGACCTTGTAGCTGTTGCGCTTGGTGCGGGTGGGCTTTTCAGCATAGAAAACGCCCACCTTGGTGCGGTTCCCGGCATCATCCTTCCGGTAATAGGTCAGGGCGTCCCCGGCGGTAATTTGCAGGCTGCCGCCCGGGTCCGCCCAGATTTCGGCTTCGATGTAGGCCGAAAAAGCAGAACCGATGGTGAACTCCTGCCCGGCGTTCACTGCAGTGTGCAGGGTAAGGCTCTTCACCGCGCTGCCGGGGGAGCCGCCCTTTAACTCGGTGCCGCTGGAGAGAGTGAGGATTGGTTGATACAAATACACACCTCCTTTGGTTTTAGTTAGGAGGTAGGAGTGAGGAGTTAGGAGTTCATGGTGTGCGCGTGCGCGCACGGGTTGAAAATTGGGCCGCAATCCCGTAGGGGCGCACAGTGTGCGCCCGTCGCCTTGCGGTAAATCCTGTTATGGCATCTACCGCAAAGCCCCGGAACGGTCAAGACCGTTCCCTACAGAACGAAACCTAAAGGCTGCATTAACTCCTAACTCCTACTTCCTACCTCCTAACTCTCAATCAGCATTCGATAATGTTAAACTTCAAATTCTTCCACTGTTTCGTCTTGGCATTGTGCCAGGCGATGCCGTATTTGCTGCAGTAGCAGGTGGTGGTTTCGGTCTCGGTGGAAGAACCGGCTTTGGGATGGGTGAACTGAAACGTTGCCTTGCCTGCAAACAGCCCGATGGTGTACTTGTATTCGTCGTCAGTCAGGCAGCTGTAGGCGATGGGCCAGGTGGCAACCTTTTCCCGCACCACTTCGCGGTGCATGTACCCGGCTTCGTCGCGCCCGGAATCGCTGGAATCCAGGTCGGAATAGCTCGGTTCAATGTCGCAGTCCGGTGCGTACAGGGATTTGCCATCGATCTGGAACAGATTGGTCAGGGTCA
>OGPS01002588.1_pt1 | contig 11129 bp, 7 predicted proteins | sample 1552931 | NCBI WGS metagenome assembly OGPS01 (sample SAMEA2580252, study PRJEB22360) | human gut metagenome | biome: human gut; feature: human-associated habitat; material: faeces | place: Denmark | collected 2008/2010 | reverse complement strand
TTGTTGACTTCTCACCAACTAATTTGTGCGAACTGGGAATACCTTATAATTATTATAAGAAGAATACCGTTATCTGTATAGAAATAAAAGAACTAATCATAAAGCCCAGGGATTATTTTGCTTATAGGCAAAACGATAGATGGCATAAAACAAGAATAGTAAGTATAGAAGAAAACGGACAAGTTATAGATGAGACATCAAATGGTAGGTATGGCTTCGAAGTAGAAAAAGCTATTCCCAATAATGTATGCCTATATTTAATCCAAAAGCCCAAATAAAAAATGACACAGAATAAAACTCCCCAATTAGTCGATGGTGAAGACGTAGGTTTCTCCATCTTTGATTGTTGCATCATCGGCGATGGCGATATTGCCATCTTTCTCCTGAACTTTGAAGTAGGGATTGTCGGTAACGAGATAATGGTCGGAACCAGCTTTACCGAATTCCACACCCCAGTTGGGCTGACCGAAGAACTTGAAGTTGATATCTTTGGCATTCAGTTGCTGTCCGATGGTCAACGTCACTTGGTATACTTTGTCAGCGATGGGAGCCATGGCCACATCAACATCTACTCCAGTCCACCAGCCGTGGTTGATGGCTTTCCATGTAGGCTTGTTCACACCTTCGCTTCCGATGATCCATATACAACCTGTGCCGTCGGGTTGCAGTGAGGCTGGGTTGCCATTCTCTGCCAGCGGATGTATGCGGAAGTACTTCTTCTCGAAGTCTGCCGTGAGCGAGTAGCTTCCCGTGAGGGCTTTGAATGTGAATGTGCCGTCGTTGTTCCGGCTCAGGAAATCTGGGTCGTAATACCATTCGTCTGATTTCATTTCCGGTGATCCCTCAAACTCATATAGTTTTCCTCGCGACATATTCAGCACTTGTGTTTCGCCGCTTGCGGCAAACTGAACTAATGTGATTTGGGCTTCGTAGGTTGGTCCGTACTCGAAATACCGCATATCGAAGCTTATTTCTACATCTCCCGCATTCTCAGATGTGAAAGTGATGTCGCCATCGTTTCCTAGAGACACTTCCTTGCCATTCCATCCAAACAACAATGGCTCGTGTGTATTCCCAACGGCAGGAGCCTTGAAATGGCCCTTGGTAACCGTAGAGGGAGTATTGATGAAAGTGGTGAACAAGTAGGGATTCTCGGCTGACGGTGTCATGGCATAAGTTTTCCCATCTGCACAAACGAAATCGATGGATTTGAATTTCGGACGTTGGATGTCCACCTCAAGACTTTTTTCTGTTATTGCCAGAGATACATCCTGTAGTGTATAGCGAAGCTCGGCCGTACCATTGGGAATGGAACGGTAAAAAGGCACTTTAATACGTCCGCTGTATGTTCCCTCCGTCTTGGTTCTGACGGTTTGCGTGGCTACGACTTCCCCTCCATAACACAGTTCTACTTTAAGGGTGGAGAGGGGAACTCCCGTGCTGTTAGAGCAGTTTACATGATAATCTATACTGTCGCCCATCGTGGCGGAAAGCCGTTCGGTAGAAACCGTGATGACAGGATTCCCTGTCGTGGTTTCGTCATCATTACAGGCCACAAGTAGCGGCACTGCAATGATGAGAGCAAGGATATGTTTGATATATCTTTTCATTTTCAATCTTTTTTAGATGTTACAGAAGGATTCCATATACACGATACAACACCTTCGGCAGGAACTGTTACCTGGAAGTTGTATGCACCGTTGCTAACGGTTATCATCTGGTCGTGGCCACCGCTGTTGGCCAATACGATGCCGTAGGTGGAGTCGGGATTGCGGAATGTGGCATAGTCTACATCCTTAATGTGTGCGCTACGGCTTGAATCTTCTATCCGAACGGCTCCGGGGCGCACCACGCTGGATATATGGCTGATGATGTAGTAGTGAGAATTGCGATGTAGTGTCTTGTAGTCCGATGCAATATCCACAGCGCCGTAGCAAGTCTGGCAGCCTCCGTCGAGGTTGGGCCCCATCTTCTCATCGAGCATCAGATTCCATACCAACACAGCCTTGCAGTGTCTGTTCACTGTTCCCAAGATGACGTTTTTCATATCGGGCAACAGTCTGGCGGAAAGATTACGCCCGTTGTTCCATGTACCGATGGAACTCTCAGAGAAGATGAGTTCCTTGTCGGGAGCCTTGGCATAGATATCATCCAACTCGGTATTGCTTCCACCATAGTCGTGATAGGCTGCACCAACTACATATTCAGACCCTTCGAACTCGTTGCCAAGCGCGTTGTATATCTTGACGGGATAGTCTTCCTGATCGGCCTTGTTGTCGTAGTTGTAGTTGTGGTCGAAAAGGTAGATCTTAGTCTTCAGCGCATTCTTTTTGAAAGCTTTGGCCAATTCTTTGACAAACTCTGCCTGTTCCTGCCAGGGCATATAGGTCGAGGCGCAGTTGGCTCTGTTGAGCGGCTCATTCTGTGGACTCACTGCATAGATGTTGATGCCTTCAGCTTTCATGGTCTGTACAAACTTCACGAAATAGTTGGCATAGTCGGTGTAATGATCAGGATTTACATGTCCGTCGGTCCATGAGTCGAATGGAGTCTTTGTCTTCAGATCTTTTACTTTCATCCATTTCGGACAGGTCCATGGTGCTGCTACAATCTTGAGTTTGGGATTGATGGCCAGAATCTCCTTGAGAATGGGAATTACATAGTCGGTCTCGTCTTTATACAGGCGGAAATGCTCTAATCCTTTCTCATCGCACAAGGTATATTCGGTACTCGAAAAGTCATTGCATCCAATAGATATTCTCGCATAGCTCACACCGTATCCTTCGGTTTCCGAATAGGTGCGTTTCAGAAAATCGGCTCTGTCTGCAGCACTCATGTGAAGGAGATTGTAACATGTGCTGTAAGTGATGGCAAAGCCAAATCCGTCGATTTCTTGTCCCACTTTCGTATCATCGATGAGAATGGTCGACGGAGCTAAAGACTCTCCAGCTTTGAGCGAAATTTCCTTCTGAGCCAGCTGTATAAAACCGTCGGATGTTGTAGTGAATGTTTTCACCTTGTTGGCTTGAGGAACTGGAGAGGGTGTGGGATTTTCTGGCTTAACTTCAGGCTGAATATTGAGACCGCTGTCCACTGAGCATGCAATAGACAAGAAAAGGTTGGCACTGAGAAGCAGTGAAGTGATATACATATTTTTCTTTTTCATAAGTTTATTGATAATTGATGGGGTTGGAATTAATAGCCGGGATTCTGACGTAAGTTATCGTTCTCGTCAATAGCCGACTGAGGTATTGGGAGCAAATAAGAGTTCTCGTCAAATGGTCTTGCCTGTGGTAGGCGTCCTTCATCTCTGCTGTTGAGACTATTCATGACACTTTCCACTTTGTCGTTGCGACATAGGTCGTACCATCGCTCGCCTTCCATGGCAAGCTCCAACCGGCGTTCCAGTAAAACGGCTTCCTGCATTTTTTCTTTAGATGACGTGTATTTGGTATCCAAAACGGGGAGCTTGGCCCTTTGCCTGATGATGTTCACGAGCTTGGCTGCTTCAGCCAAATTGCCCTTGTTTGCATAAGCTTCTGCCTCAAGAAGGATGATGTCGGCCAAACGAACAACATATACGTTGTTGTAACCCGAACGCAGTTTAAACATGAAGGCATAGTGTGAAGACGGATAGTAGTTGCTCCACGAGCAGTCATAATAAACGATGGTCTGATTCTTTCTCAGCGTGTCGTTCTCGGCTTCAAAGGCTCTGATCAGGTCGCGTGATGGGGTTACCCATTTGGCCCAAGTGAAGCTATTGTCATAATCTTCCAGACATCGGCCGTACATCCATGATTCCCAGTTGCCGGCTCCGGGGAACCACTGAATCTCAAGTATTCCCTCAGTGGTGTTGCGCTTCATGCAGTCCTTGGTTTTAGCGTTCCATCCCCATAGGGTGGAAAAGTCTTTTTCCAAAGCCACGCCAGGCGTGTTTCTCACCTTTTCAGCGTAAGCAATCACCTTGTCATAATCACGCACGGCCTTCTCGGCGTACACCTTGCATAGGAATGCCTGTGCTACGGTCTTCGACATCAGCGTGCGGTCGGTTGACGAAATGTCGGGGGCGTTTAGCTCTGCATATTCCAAGTCTTCGATAATCTGCTGATAACATTCCTCTGTTGTGGAACGTGGTGGAAAGTAAGTGGGATAAACCTCTTTTATATTGTTGGAAGTAATGGTCTGCGCCACTTTCGTGATGACAGGCAGTGAGCCCCACATCCGCACCATGCGGAACATCATCAAGGCACGGAATATTTGTCCTTCCGCACGCCATTGACGATACTCTGCATCGCTAACTTCTCCTTTCTTGTGAAGCTGTTCTACACCATTGATGAGCACGTTGGCTTTGGCAATGTCTTCCAAATACCGACTCCAGTCGCGGCTCATCGTTCCCGTGGCGGCATCCAGGGCATTGGTTTCCGTGGGAATGGTTTCCTGCCCGGTTGTTCCTCCGTAGGCATTGTCGGCATGGGCTTCCCCAAGCAGCAAATAGTCTAGATGCATGTGTTCCTGCCGGTTTTTAAAGAGTTTGTATAAAGCCGTTCGCTGGCTCAGGGCTGCTTCCCTACTCTTCAGCACGGCTGTAGTAGTGTCGGTTTGTGAGCCTTCGGTTAGTTCCGAGGCTTGGGATATAGGCTCTGTGTCCAATGAACAGGCTGTTGTGGCTGATAGCGCACATCCCATTAGTATTGTTTTAATATATTGTTTTGTTGTCATGATGATAGTTGTGTTAATGATTAGAATTCTACTTTAAGTCCCATGACAAACGAGCGGTTCAGGGGGTAAGTTCCCCAGTCGATTCCTTGCACACCACCACTGTTTCCATACTGGTTTACTTCCGGGTCGCGACCGCTATAATTGGTCCATGTCAGGAGATTCGAAAATGATATGTATGGCATGAGGCGAGTAAGGTGAAGTTTGTCGATAGCGTTCTTAGGAACATCGTAGGATAAGGATATATCCTTAACTCGCAGATAACTGCCGTCTTCAAGATAATAGGTGGAGTTTTGCTGATTAAAGCCTACTCTTGGAACAGACTTGTTTTGGCCTGGTACTCTCCAACGGTCTAGAACTCCTTTACTTTGGTTTCTTCCGTTAAACATACCTTCACTTTCCATACGCGACACATTATAGATGTCGTTGCCTACGCTACCTTGCACGAGGATGCTCAGATTGAGACCCTTCCATGAGAAGGTGTTGGTCAGACCATAAGTAAAGTCTGGATTAGGGTCGCCGATATAGGTACGGTCACTGGCCGAAACAACACCGTCTTCATTTACGTCACGGTAAATCATGTCGCCCGTTTCTTTATCCACGCCATCGGCCACGTAACCCCAAAAGGCTCCCAACGGATGGCCCACAGCGTTTCGCACCACGCTTTGTCCCACATTGTCGTTGGTGACGGCACCCCAGTACACCGGCACCAGCTCGAGACGGGTCAGCTTGTTACGGTTAAACGAAATGTTGAAATTGGTATTCCATTTGAAGTTACCCGTCAGGTTTTTGGAGTCTATGGAGAATTCCATTCCCTTGTTTTCAATTTCTCCTCCGTTATAGGTCAGGTTTCTGGCAGCAGCACTTCCAGCCGGCAACGTAATGTGCATCAGCATATCACTGGTCTTCTTGTAGTACCAGTCAAAATAGAAAGTCAATCGGTTGCGCAACATGGTCAAGTCAAACCCAATATCCATTTGAGAGGTAGTTTCCCAGGTAAGTTCTGGATTGCTCAGTGAACCTTGTGTTCGGGTTGGAACAGCGTGTTCGTTGCCTGTCTCCCACCATTGTATGCGTCCGAAGTTATAGAGAGCCAGATAGCCGTAGTCTCCTAGTCCGCTTTGGTTACCTGTTTGTCCCCATCCGCCGCGAATCTTCATGTCGTCAATCCATTCTATGTCTTTCATGAAGTTCTCGTTGGAGATACGCCAGGCACCAGAGAAAGAGGGGAAGATACCCCATCGGTGTCCGGGAGCAAGTCTTGAGCTGCCATCGGCACGTAGGTTGGCGGTCAGCATATAAGTGCTGTTCCAGTTGTATTGCAAACGACCGAAGAATGAGAAAATCTTCCAGTCGGAAGCAGATGAGCCGGTACCATTCCAACTGATCTTATTGGCGGCGTTGAGTGTGCGAAAGAGGTCGTCAGCATAGTCGGATCCATTAATATAGTTCTGACTCCAGTCGCTCTGTGTCCATGAAGAACCGACCATGGCGTCCAGTCCGTGTTTGTCAAAATTCTTTTTCCAATTCAGCACGTTATCGATGGTCCATACCGTTCCTGTCGAACGCCCGTCATAGCCCGTACCGTTCTGGTTGCGACCCTCTCGTGTAAGTTTTGGGTCAAGAAAATTGGTAACTATTGACGATGACCGGTCAAACGAAATCGTGCTCGTCAATGTAAGTTCTGGAATGAAGGTAACGATAAACTTTCCTGTCGCCAATAGTTTGTTGTATTGGCTCTTGTTGTCTTTGGTACGGGCAATATTTTCCAGTGGCCCGTCCACATTTACACCATAAAAGTCGGTGTAATACTGTCCCGGGCGAGCTGGATCCCATATCGGAGCATATGTCGGCGTGCTTAGAATGGCGGGAACCACACCACCTCGGTCGCTACTCGTTCCCGAGATAATGCCTGTTCCTTTAAAAGTATAATCAGAATAAGCCACACTGCCGTTAAACGTGAGCCATTTACTGATTTCGTTCTCCAGCGATCCCCGCATATTGTAGCGTTTGTAGCTGGAGCTCACAATCACACCGTTCTCTCCCGTATATCCTCCTGAAAGGTAATAGCGTAGCTTATCGTTTCCGTTGGTAATGGCCAGTTGGTAGTTCTGCACGTTGCCTGTTCGGTACACTTCCTTCTTCCAGTCGGTTCGGTCTCTAAGTTCTGCGGGGAGTTTCAGACTCAAAACGCCCTTCTCGTTCATATCATTGATGAGATCCTTGTATTCTTCTGCGTTGAGTGGATCTTGGTTGTCACGAACGGTATTGAAGGCATAATGTGCACTAAGGCTTACCTTAGCTACACCAGATTTTCCTTGTTTGGTTCCGATGATAACCACACCGTTGGCAGCTCTCGATCCGTAGATGGCTGCCGACGAAGCATCCTTAAGAATTTGGATGTTGTCAATGTCGTTGGCTGATAGATAGTCAATGTTGTCTACAGGCACACCATCTACCACATACAGCGGGTTATTGCTTCCGTTGAGCGAAGTGGTACCCCGCACACGTATCGTCGGCGCAGAACCGGGTTGGCCGTTGGCCTGACTAATTTGCAGTCCGGCTGCTTTTCCCTGCATACCCTGCACGGCGTCACAATAGGACGTGTTTCCAGGTCTTCGGTGTTCACACTCGATACAGCTGTGGTCACATCTTTTCGTTTCACCGAACCGTAACCTATGGCCACGACCTCCGAGAGGATGTTGGCTTCCTCCTCCATAACAACATGCATATTGGGTTGTACACGTTGTTCCAAAGTTTTGTAGCCTACATAAGAAATGCTCACACGCGCAGAGCGGTTAGCCTCAAGGCTAAATTTACCGTCTATATCGGTTACGGTCCCGCTGCCGGTTCCTATTACCTTCACGGTAGCTCCTATAATGGGTTCTTGATGGGTATCCAGGACTACACCGCTCACTTTTATTATTTGTGCGACGGCTGTCATGGTAAAACACAGGAACGCCACAGAGAGCATGATGGCTTTTGGCCACAATTTCTGATTGTTTCTCATTCTAAATGTTTTTAGTTATTGACAGATGTTTAAGTTTTGTTTTGCAAATTTAATTAATAGAATCAAGCTTTGTTTACATACAAAGGTATCAATGTGGATAATTCTGTATGGTGGAAAATGATATATTATTGATATACATGATGTTGTGTTTTATGTTCAGGTGTTTTAATATAGAAATGATTTTGTTCTTTACAGCTTAAAGGCATCATAAAACAATGTAAAATGTTTGTTGAAACTGAAAAATATGGTATATTTGTGTGCCTATTAATTATATTTAACCGTCATGAAAATAAGACTTTTACTCTTATTTTTTATCTTCGCTTTGTCCCAGGAATCGTCTATGGCGCATTCCAATCGTTCCGAGACACAGCTTTCTCTTAACGAGCTCTATTCACTTTTAGACCGCTCCATCAAAAATTCTCAACAACATATCAAGACCAAAGAACATCGCCTTTCTGTTTTACGCCGGCAGTATGAGGGCATGAGCAATCTTCAAGCACGCTATGAGTTGGCGGACGGATTGTATCGTGAATATTATTCCTACAGCAACGACTCTGCGCTCGTATGGCTTGGTCGCGGACTGGAACTAGCCAAAGCATTGAAGCGCAAAGACCTTCTTAACAATCGTCGGCTGCTGTTGGCCAATCAGTATGGACTCTCTGGATTTTACAACGAGGCCATATTCCATTTTCAGCAGATTCCTCTTGAAAGGCTTAGCATGGAAGATCGCATAAACTATTATTTCGTAGGCAGTCATTTCTATGGCGATTTAGCTTTCTTTTCGAAAGATTCACAGATAGCGCAACAGTATTATCATATAGCAGACCAATATAGTGATTCTCTCAATGCCATCGCCCCCCACAATTCTATTCCATACTTATGGAGAAAGACCGAAAGACTCAACAACAGCGATCAATATCAAGAGGCACTGAAAACATCCACTCAATGGGAGAAACAGGTCAGCTACGGAACCCACGACTATGCTATCATGGCTTTCTTCCGCGCGGAGATCTACCGCAAGATGAAAAACCGTGATGAGCAGAAACGTTGGCTGGCCATATCGGCCCTGTGCGACATTAACAGTGCTGTCATGGACCAGAGTTCTCTGTGGAATCTCGCCAATCTGCTCAGTGAGGATGGCGATAACGACAGAGCCTATCAGTATATGGATTTCTCGTGGACTTGCGTTTCCCATTTCAGCACGCACATGCGTGGCTGGCTCGTTTCGCCCATCCTGACACTCATCAACAACAACTACCGCGACAGTCTGCAAAGTGCCAACCACCATCTCATGTTACTCATCGTTGTTGTCAGTCTTCTTTCCATTATTCTGCTCGGTATCATCTTCTATGTTCAACACAAACGGACACAGCTTGCCAAGGCCAGAAACGAATTGAAAAGCATCAACAGTAGATTGGAAATCCTCAACGAGCAACTTTCCAATGCTAATACGCTCCTTTCATCTACCAATCATCAGCTTTCCGATGCCAACAAGATGAAAGACGAGTACATCGGTAAATTCCTTTCCACGTGTTCCGAATATATCGATAAACTCGATAACTACCGCATCAAAGTCAATAGAAAGCTCAAGGCCAGACAATATAACGACTTGTTGAAAATGACGGAAACCGACGAGCTCAAATCCAATGAGCTGAACGAGTTATTCTACAATTTTGATACCGTCTTTCTTCATCTTTTTCCCAATTTTGTCAATGATTTCAACGCGTTGCTCCAACCCGAACATCGTATCCACATTCCCCACGGCGGACAGCTGACTACCGACCTGCGCATCTTTGCGCTCATACGACTGGGCATTGAGGAGAGTTCCCGCATTGCCGAATTCCTCAATTATTCACCTAATTCTATCTATAATTATCGTGCCCGCATTAAGAAAAAAGCCCTTTGCGACCGCAGTGAATTTGAGAAGCGCGTTAAGAATATAACGATGTAGGACGTACACCATATTTAAGTATCAATTAATAATCACAGTAGAATTAAAATCTTTCTTTTTTCTATGAAATGTTATCTTTTTTACACGGTTTTGTAACAACACTCCTTTATTTTTGTAAGCAAAATAAGATAACACAGAAAAAAAATGAAAGTCATATTCATTGTACAAGGTGAAGGCAGAGGACATCTGACACAAGCCTTGACTTTAGAGAAAGCACTTCGTGATTGTGGCCACGAAGTAACCGAGATACTTGTCGGTAGAAGTCGGTCTAGGGAAGTACCCTCCTTTTTTCTTCATCGAACACAAGCCCCTGTCTTTGGCTTCCTCAGCCCTAACTTTCTACCGTCAAAAGCAAACCAGAAGGTAGGACTTACTCGATCTATCATCTACAACATTTTTAAATCGCCTAAATACCTGTCGAGCATTCGATATCTTCATGAGCATATCCAAGCGAGTGGTGCCGACCTGGTCGTCAATTTTTATGAAGTCCTCACAGGATTAACCTATTTTCTTTTTCGGCCCGGCGTACCAGAAGTGTGCATCGGTCATCAGTACATGTTTTTGCATCCATCCTACCCTTTCCCGAAAAAACATAAAGCGAGCCAACGCCTCATGTTGGCGTTCACGCGAGCAACATGCCTGGGCGCCACGCGTAAGTTAGGCTTGTCGTTTAGGAAAACTGGCGATTACGATGAAGAAAACCTATCTGTTGTACCACCATTATTACGTGATGAGGCACTAAAGATACAAAGAGGTAAGGGTGATTACATGACGGGCTATATCATCAATGCTGGGTTCAGTGACTCGGTGATGCAGTGGCATGCCAATCATCGAGATATCTCGCTGCACTTTTTCTGGGACAAAAAGGATGCGGAAGAAACCACACAGATTGACGACACACTGACTTTTCATCGCATTGACGATCAGAAATTTTTATATTATCTGGCCAATTGTAAGGCTTATGCAACAACTGGTGGTTTTGAGTCGGTATGCGAAGCCATGTATATGGGTAAGCCCGCGATGATGGTACCTGTCCATGTCGAACAAGAGTGCAATGCGCATGAGGCCACGTTGGAAGGGGCTGGAATCAAGTCAGATAGCTTCAACATGGACCAACTTATTGCATTTAGTCAGCAATATATGGAAAAAACGGAATTTCGTACCTGGGAAAATGGCGCCAAAATGATGATTGTTGCGCGGTTGGAGGCAGCCGTGGAGCAATACAACAACACTGCAACCAACAAAGGCTACGGTCTAACGAGGTTTGGAAGAAAACTGTTAGTGAAGAGCCTTTTGCACAATTTTTCCTTCAAAAATTACTGATAAATCCACCACTATATATAATAGGTGCTCATCAAAGTGAATGGAGGAATCATGACATGCAACAGCATGACTCCTCAATTCATTCAGTTTTCGCCAGAAAATTGTTTGATGCGTTGCTCTTCTGCCAGC
>OGPS01002586.1_pt1 | contig 11133 bp, 7 predicted proteins | sample 1552931 | NCBI WGS metagenome assembly OGPS01 (sample SAMEA2580252, study PRJEB22360) | human gut metagenome | biome: human gut; feature: human-associated habitat; material: faeces | place: Denmark | collected 2008/2010 | reverse complement strand
TTAATGAACAACTATGAGGCTAATTGGGCTAATTAGCCTAATTAGCCCAATAGCCCAATAACAAAACAATATGATAGACCATCTACTTTACATTTTGTGGAATCCTGATTTAGAGATATTCCGCATCGGCAATTTTGCCATTCGTTGGTATTCAACCTGCTGGTTGATAGGACTTGCCTTGGCATACTTCATCGTGAAATGGCTCTATAAGGACCAAAAGGTGAAGGATGCGTATTTCGATCCGCTGTTTATATATTGTTTTTTGGGCATTTTAATCGGTGCCCGATTGGGACACTGCTTGTTCTATCAGCCCGAATACTTTTTGTCTTCGTGGACGCATGTCGTCGAAATGTTCCTGCCTATTCACCAGATGGCGGACGGTTCATGGAAGTTTACGGGGTACGAGGGATTGGCTTCGCACGGTGGTACGATAGGACTCATGGTGGCACTCTATCTATACAATCGCAAAACAGGCATGAACTTGTGGCATGTACTCGACGACATTGCTATCGCCACTCCTATCACTGCGTGCTTTATCCGCTTGGGCAACCTCATGAACAGCGAGATTATCGGCACACCAACCAATGTGCCTTGGGCTTTTATCTTTGAGCGGGTAGACATGACGCCACGCCACCCAGGACAGTTGTACGAAGCGATTGCCTACTTTTTCTTCTTCTTCGTCATGCTGCATTTCTACAAGCGAACCTCCAAAAAGGTGGGTACTGGCTTCTATTTCGGCTTGTGCCTGACCCTCATTTTCACGTTCCGCTTCTTCATAGAATACACCAAGGATATACAAGTTGACTTCGAGTCGGGCATGATTTTCAACATGGGACAACTGCTGAGCATTCCATTCATCATCCTTGGCATTGCCTGCATGAGGGGTGGAAAATGGATGAAAAAGTTGGGAGCGAAATGATATTTTCTCCCCTACGCTAAGACTTACTGCGGCATCCACCCTACTTTGAAAGAAGGAAGGTGGATGCTGATGAACATAATAATGATTAACAAACCTTTTATTCATGACTAACAAAACCTTTACTTTATTGGCTTTCTTAGCCTTGAGTGGTGCTTGTATGGCACAAAAAAGAGTGGAAAAAGAACTTTCCTCATGGCAATTCTCTCGCAATGGCGATGCGTGGCAACCAGTAACAGTGCCACACGACTGGGCAATCAAGGGACCATTTGACAAGCAGTGGGATCGCCAATTCTTGGGTATCACGCAAGACGGACAGCGCACCCCAATATGGCATACTGGACGTTCGGGTGGACTGCCTTGGTTGGGACGTGGCGAATATCGCACCACCATCAACGTAAACAACCTCGATGCACGCACCGAACTTTATTTCGATGGTGCCATGAGCGAACCTGTTGTCTATGTCAATGGCACTGAAGCGGGTCGGTGGGCGTATGGATACAACGCTTTTCGCATTGATATCACGCCCTACTTAAAACAGGGGGACAATGAGATTCTGGTCAAACTGAACAACTTGGAGGAGAGCAGCAGGTGGTATCCGGGAGCTGGACTATATCGCCCAGTGACGCTGATTACGACCAACAAAACCTATATAGACCCTTGGCAAACGTATTTCCGCACCCTCTCCGTTTCGCAACAAGGAGCGGAAATTGCCGTGAATGCACAAGCAAAGGGACTCAGAGAGAACGACAAGCTCAAGACGCACATTATCCTAAAAGACAAAGACGGTAGGACAGTGGCACAGAATACGGTGGAAAACGATGCGAAAGGTGATGTGGCAACGACGTTCAACATCAAGAATCCACAACTTTGGAGTCCCGAACATCCCTATCTCTACACGTTACAAATCTGCGTGAAACGAGGCAGCAAAACTTTGGATGCCACCTCACAACAGGTGGGAATCCGCACCATAGCCATTACGAAAGAACACGGTTTTCAGCTCAATGGCATCACACGAAAGTTCAAGGGCGTATGTCTGCACCACGATTTAGGACCTCTTGGTGCGGCTGCCAACAAGGCTGCCATGATTCGGCAGATACGCATCATGAAAGATATGGGTGTAGATGCCATCCGTACTGCGCACAACATGCCTTCGCAAATGCAAATGCAGGTGTGCGACTCCATGGGGATGATGGTCATGGCAGAGAGTTTTGACGCATGGAAAGAACCAAAGGTAAAGAATGGTTACAACCGGTTTTACGATGAATGGTGGCGCAAAGACCTTACAAATCTGATTTTAGGGCATCGCAATCACCCATCTATCGTGATGTGGAGCATTGGCAACGAGATACCCGAACAAGCCAACCAACAGGGTACAGAGCGCGCCAAAGCCATGGTGAAATTTTGCCATAGCCTCGATTCTACACGCACCGTCACTTGCGGTGTGGACAATCCAGAGGGCAGCGTCGATTGCGGTTTCTATGCTGCCACAGACGTGCCGGGCTTTAATTATCGTGTGTTCCTTTACGAAAAACTCATTGACAAGCTGCCACAAGGGTTCTTGTTGGGTTCTGAAACATCGTCAGCAGTGAGTTCAAGGGGGGTATATAAATTCCCTGTAGAAGAGAAAAACATGGCGACTTACGATGACGGACAATGCTCATCGTACGACGTGGAGAAGGTGAGCTGGGGCAGTTACCCCGATGAAGACTTTGCCAAACAAGACGACCTGCCCTACTCTATCGGTCAATTCGTGTGGACAGGCATCGATTACATCGGTGAACCCACTCCTTATTACAGTTATTGGCCCTCACGAAGCAGCTACTTTGCGCCAGTCGACTTGGCAGGCTTGCCCAAAGATCGCTATTACCTATATCGCTCGGTGTGGAACACTTCCTCTCCCACCCTACACCTTTTGCCACATTGGACATGGCATGGACGTGAGGGAAAGGTAACACCCGTGTACTGTTATACGAGTTATCCCGAGGCTGAACTCTTTGTTAATGGCAAGAGTCAAGGACGCATCAAGAAGAACAAGGCATCCAAATTAGACCGCTACCGCTTGCGCTGGAACAACGTGGTGTATGAGCCGGGCGAACTGAAGGTGGTGGCATACGACGAGAAGGGCAAGGAAGTGGCTCAACAAACCGTTCACACCGCTGGTGCGCCTCATGCACTCAAGATTGAAGTAGATAAGCAACAGCTCGCAAACGACGGCAAGGACTTGCTGTATTACACTATTAGTATGGTAGACAAAGACGGCAACCTCTGTCCCGATGCCAACGACCTGTTGCTCTTCGAAGTGTCTGGCGCTGCCCGTTTCAAGGCTGTCTGCAATGGCGACGCCACGTCATTAGAGCCGTTCCACCTCCCCAATATGCACCTTTTCCACGGCAAATTGGTGGTAACAGTGCAAAGCAACGGACTGAAAGGACAAGTGCATTTAACCGTCAAAGCCCCTAAATTAGGATACGGCGCACGACACACGCTGTAAATGGAAGAGAGAGATTGTTAAAGTGGTTCACCACACTTCAACATATTTCCCCTATATTTAAGATGACGCAGTGCGTTTTGGACGCACTGCGTCATTATGCTTAACCTTACTACATAAAAACAAGGGCCATATCTTTTGGTAATATTGAACGCTAATCATTCTCGCAGCCTTCAGTCTTTAATCCTTCGAATATGGTTCCATTATAGCCATAACCACTGATTTGAGCTACCTCATCAAGTCTGACAAGAGAACTTCTCATATCGGTAGATTGCAATCTGGTTGTGCAACTTCCTTGAAACACAGACCTGCAATCATGGCAATCACACTTACTTTTGGAATCCGACATGAAGGGGATTTGTGTTAATAAATCGTAAATATTAGTTTGATTTTCAAAATATATTTCAATAATATCGATTATTTTTCATATTTTTGCAAAAGTATAATTACCACCTAAATCGTTATAGCTAATGCCACTGATTAAGAAAGTATCGATCAAAGATATTGCAGAGGCTGCGGGCGTTTCCACGACCCTGGTTTCGTTCGTACTCAACGGAAAAGCTGAGGAATACCGCATCAACGCTGACACGGCGAAACGCATCATGGATACGGCCGAGAGCATGCGCTATCGACCCAACATTGTGGCACAGAGCCTGCGCGGTGGGCGTTCGCGTGTCGTCGGTATCGTATTACCAGACATATCCAACCCTTTCTTCTCTTCTTTGGCACGTCTGTTTGAAGACATGTCTGCCAATTTTGGCTACACTGTCTTTTTCGGTAGTTCAGACGAACGTCCAGACCGCATGCGGAAAACAGTTGGAAACCTAATCAACCGCGGCGTGGACGGTCTGATTGTAGCCCCCTGTGAAGATACGGAAAGCTACCTTGTCAACGTGGCCAAAAATGATGTCCCGTTGGTACTCATAGACCGCTACTTCCCTGATACAGACATTAGTTATGTGGGATTGAACAATTACAAAGCTACCTACGACGCAACCAACTATCTGCTCAATTCAGGCTACCAGAGGCCAGCGTTTATTGCCTACGACCTAAACCTGATCCACATGAAAGAACGTACACGTGGATACTGCGAAAGTATGAAGAACGCAGGGAAGGAATCGGTGAGCAAAGTGTTCTATCTACAACAAAAAGTTGTAGTAGACCAGGCTAACGAACTGATGAAACGCGTGTTATCAGCAGGTTTCGACTCACTTATGTTCGCCACAAACCTCATTTCACTTTCGTGCCTGTATGCCATTCGGACACTCAACGAAAATGAAACGAGTAAGATAGGACTGGTGGGGTTCGACGGCAACCCAGTATTCGACTTTTATGAGCGACCTATAGCCTATGTTAAACAACCCATGGATCAACTGGTGAAATACACGCTAGAGGCGCTAATGGATAAGATTAACGGAAAAGAGGCACCGTCCATGTTGATTGATGGAAAACTCGCTGTAACAGGTGGCAAAGGATTGCCTCATGCAGAAGACGTTATAACGTAAACCAAATAGGAGGTGTCGTTGGATGCAAAACAAAAAACTAAAAGGTTTCAGCTAATATTTAATTACCTAACATAAAAATATAACTATGGGAAAAACAAGATTGAATAGTGAGAATCCAAAAATTGGAATTCGTCCTATCATTGACGGTCGCCGAGGTGGCATCCGAGAATCATTGGAAGACATGACCATGAACATGGCCAAACGAGTGGCCGACCTGTACGCATCGTCATTGCGCTACAGTAACGGTGACCCTGTGGAATGTGTTATTGCAGACACTACCATTGGCGGTGTGGCAGAAGCAGCACGTGTTGACGAACAATTGAAAAAACAGGGAGTTGGTGTAATTTTATCGGTTTCTCCCTGCTGGTGCTATGGTTTTGAGACCATCAACATGGACGGGGATTTGCCAAGAGCCATTTGGGGCTTCAATGGTACAGAACGGCCAGGAGCTGTTTACCTTGCAGCGGCACTAGCCGTTCACAATCAGAAAGGTCTGCCTACATTCGGCATCTACGGTCGTGACGTACAGGATGTGGATAGCGAGGAGATTCCCGAAGATGTGAAAGAAAAGTTGCTGCGTTTCGCAAAGGCAGGTTTGGCAGTTGCCACCATGCGCGGAAAAGCATACTTATCCATCGGAAGCGTGTCAATGGGTATCGGTGGCTCTATTCCCAACCCAGATTTCTTCCAGGATTATCTCGGCATGCGCAACGAATATGTCGATGCCAGCGAAATTGAACGACGTATCAAACTCGGCATCTACGACCACGAGGAATTTGACAAAGCCATGGCTTGGACCGAGAAGTATTGCAAAACTAACGAAGGAAAGGATCACAACCCCAAACACCTTATCTATTCACGGGAAGAAAAAGATGCAGTTTGGGAATATGTTGTCAAGATGACCATGATTTTCCGTGACCTGATGATTGGTAACCCCAAGTTGGCTGAAATGGGATTCAAAGAAGAGTCCAACGGTCACTACGCTTTGGTGGGTGGATTCCAAGGACAGAGACAGTGGACGGACTTCAAGCCAGACGGTGATTTTTCAGAAACCATCTTGAATAGTTCTTTCGACTGGAATGGTATTCGTGAGGCCTTTACGTTCGCTACCGAAAATGACACGCTGAATGGTGTTTCAATGCTGTTCAACAAGCTATTGAGCAACCGCGCACAGATCTTTGCGGACGTCAGGACATACTGGAGTCCCGCTGCCTACGAGCGCGTGACGGGCCAGAAGTTGGAAGGCGATGCAGCCAACGGATTCATCCACCTGATCAATTCCGGCTCTTGCACACTCGACGGTTCTGGAAGACAAACAGAAAACGGCAAGCCTGCCATGAAACCTTTCTGGGAAATCCAGGAAAAAGAAGCTGAGGCATGCCTCCAAGCTACAACATGGTATCCATCAAACCGTGACTATATGCGGGGTGGCGGTTTTTCTGCACAGTTCCAAACCAAAGGTGGAATGCCGCTCACTATGTGCCGTCTGAACCTGATTAAAGGTCAGGGACCTGTTTTACAGATAGCCGAGGGATGGAGTGTGGAATTAAACGACAAATCCTTTGCCGCCATCAACGAGCGTACTGACGCCATTTGGCCATCTACCTTCTTCGCTCCACGCCTGACAGGCAAGGGATACTTTAAAGATGTATACTCCGTCATGAATAATTGGGGAGCTAACCATGGAGCCATCAGCTACGGACACATCGGTGCCGACCTCATTACATTGGCGTCGATGCTGCGCATCCCCGTATGCATGCACAATGTTCCCGAAGAACAGATTTTCCGACCCAGTACTTGGACTGCATTTGGTGAAGACATGGAAGGCAGCGACTTCCGTGCATGCAAAAACTTCGGACCCTTATACAAATAAAACACCTGGACAAGTGCTTGTTTGACAGGGCAAGCACTTGTCTACCTAAATACATGCATGATGAAAAAACACATATTGCTGGCGTGCATGATCCTTACAGGATTAACAGCATGCAATGAACAAAAAGAAATAAAGATGGGAAGCTATGCATACGATGCCCAGTTCTTAAAAGATCACGGCATCAAATACGTGGAGTTAAAATCAAAAGATGGAAGTGCAAAAGTAATGGTCGTTCCCTCTTGGCAAGGCCGTGTGGTAACCACGTCTGCTGCTGGTGATGAAGGCAACAGTTACGGTTGGATCAACTACCGTTTCATTGAGGCTGGGAAACAAAGCGACCAGTTCAACCCTGTGGGTGGTGAAGAACGCTTCTGGCTGGGTCCTGAAGGCGGACCATACTCCCTGTATTTTGCGAATGGCAAAGAGCAGGTTTATGACAACTGGAAAGTTCCTGCCGTCATCGACACCGAAACCTTTGACGTCGTAGAGAGCAATGATACGGTCATTCAGTTCAAGAAAAGTACGTCGGTCAAGAATGCTTCTGGGGCTGTTTTTGACCTAGACATCAACCGAAAAGTTTCGCTGTTATCCAAAACATCAATCGAACAACGGTTGGGTATTACGTTTCCGACTGATGCCAAACTTGTAGCATACGAGAGTCTGAATAAGATTACCAATACCGGCAAGGAAGCATGGACGAAGAAGAATGGATTGATATCCATCTGGATGTTAAGTCACTTCAATCCAACCCCAACAACAACGGTATTCATTCCATACCATGAAAATGCCGAAGGCAAGATTGTCAACGATGAATATTTTGGTAAGATTCCGGCCGACCGTTTGAAAACACAAGATGGCATACTCTATTTTAAAATAGACGGCAAGTTGCGCTCGAAGCTGGGTATTCCCCCGATGCGCTCAAAGGGTTTGTGCTGCAGTTACGACTCAGAAAAGAAAGTGCTGACCATCTTGCGTTGCAACATGCCAGAAAAGCCAGGAGCCTATCTCAACGGACAGTGGGGAAAACAAGACGACCCCTTTGCTGGAGACATGCTGAACGCTTATAACGACGGTCCTGTAGAAGATGGTTCTATCATGGGGCCCTTCTACGAAATTGAAACCTCATCGCCTGGTGCAGAACTGGCTGTGAACGAATCGCTTCTTCACAAGCAGGAAACCTTCCACATCCAAGCAGAGGAAGCCATCCTTAACCCGATTGTCGAAAAGCTCTTTGGTGTCAATCTGGAAACCATCAAAAGTCAATTTCAATAACTATGTTATAGAAGGGCTCTTCCGGACAAAGAGTCCTTCTCTAAAAAGCTTCATCAAATCAAATAATACCAACACAATATGAGATATATAAAAAGAAGCGGAGTCATTGCAATTCTTATTTTGACAGGTTTGTTCCTGCCAAACAGTATGACAGTGGGGGCTACCGGCACACTAGATGGTTCTCAACCAGGAAATGCGAGCCAGCAGACGAACCAACAACAAAAATTTGTTAGCGGAAACGTAACAGATGCAGAAACACAAGAACCTCTCATTGGCGTTAGCATCAAAATAAAAGGAACGAACATCGCTGCAATCACTGACGCAAACGGGCATTACCAGATACAACTTCGAACAAGCCAAGACATCTTGATCTTCTCCTATATCGGTAAAAAAACAGTTGAGATACGCACCAATGGCAGGGCAAGGTTGGATGTTGTGATGGAGAATGATGAAAATACACTCTCAGATGTCGTAATTTACACGGGATATCTAACACAGAAAAAAGCCGATTTGACGGGCTCTGTTGCCATTGCCAATCAAGCAGATATTGCCAGAGGAAACTCGGCCAATGCCATGAAAGGCCTCCAAGGGAAAATGGCTGGCGTACAGATTACAACCAACGGCGGCAATCCTGCTGAAAGTGTCAACATCCAAATTCGAGGACTTTCGTCACTGTCGGGAGGTATCAAGCCCCTCATCGTCTTGGACGGAATGCCAACAGAAGGGCTGAACCTTCGTGACATTAATGCTGGTGACATTGAGTCTATACAAGTATTAAAAGATGCAGCTTCAGCCAGCATCTATGGGGCAAGGGCTTCTGGCGGTGTTGTTCTGATTCAAACCAAGAAAGGCAAGCAAGGCAAAACTACGATAGAATATCATGGAAGTGTTTCTTCCAACACCGTCATCAACAAACCAAAGCTGATGAATGCTGTAGAATATGGTACAGCCGAATTCAGGGCACAGGCCTACGACGAGAAAGTGTACGGAACCGCCATGTCGTTACCTACAACTTATGACTTTCTATGGCACAGAGATGCGAACGGTTATGCCTGTCTCGATGCTGCTACACCAGCAGAATGGCTCACACCCAACAAGAAAGTAGCCGGCGCAAACACGGATTGGATGAATGAAATTTTTAGGACTGCAGTTTCAACAAACCATCAACTGACCATTTCATCAGGCAACGACAAGAGTCGCAGCTTGTTCTCATTGGGTTATTTCAATAACCAGGGAACACAAATTCATACATTCTTCAAGAAATATTCTATCAGAGCCAACTCTGAATATAACTTATTGCAAAACCGTTTGAAGATTGGAGAAAATCTGGCGGTGTCCTATCTACAGTACCGCGGCCAAAACGAGACACGCTGGGCGATGATCAATCCCCCTGCAGTCCCAGTCTATGACAAAGACGGAAACTGGGCTGGAGCTGCTGGCTTTGACGATTTCAGCAATCCCGTTCGCTTATTAGAAATGAACAAAAACAACGTCAACAACTACGTCAAAATTATCGGAAACATTTTCCTTGACCTCAATCTATGGAAAGGCTTGTCTGCCAGGACTCAGTTTGGCATAGACTATGGTAACGCTTACAGCAGGACCCTTGATGGTATCTGGTCGGAGACAGGTGGAAGAAGTAGCAATGGCGAGAACTATGTGGGCAATAGCCAGTCACATCCACTCAACTATGTGTGGACCAACACGCTGACATATAACTTTACCAACAATCAACACGATTTGACAGTTCTTTTAGGACAGGAAAGCACAAGATACGTACAGGAGGGATTTTCGGCTCGCCGAGAAGGCGTTTACCTAGAGGACCGAGACTTTGCCCATATCGGTGTGACAACTGGCAAAAAATATTCACTAGGAAGTTCGGCTGACGAATATACCTACCTATCTTATTTTGGTAAAATCAACTACGTCTATGCAGGCAAATATCTCGCTTCTGCCACTATTCGTCGTGACGGTTCTTCCTTGTTCGGTGCGTCAAATCGTTGGGGAACCTTCCCGGCATTCTCTTTGGGATGGCGACTGAAAGACGAAAAGTTCATGGAAAGCGCAACGTTTGTTTCAAACTTGAAACTTCGTGCCAGTTATGGCACCAATGGTAGCGTGCAAGGACTGCCTAGAGGATATACGACAACACCGTTCACACCCGACTATTTTGACACATCTTATCCTATCAAAGGAAATGAGAACGGACATTTGGAATCGGGTTACAGAAGGCTGTGGTTAGGTAATCCCGACTTAAAATGGGAAACCACTACGCAGACTGATCTGGGCATTGATTTCGGATTTTTCGATCAAAGGTTAACGGGTTCGCTGGAATACTATTTCAAGAAAACCAAGGATATTTTGGTTCAGACACCCTATATTGCAGCAATGGGAGAAGGCGGTGAGCCATGGATTAACGGTGCCAGCATGAACAACCAAGGAATAGAAATGGAGCTCACGTTCAGAAACAAACAAGGTTCTGCTATCGAATACGAGATTTCTGCCAACATAGGCACCTATAAAACAAAGCTCACAAGCCTTCCATCAAATGTTATCAACAAGTATCCTGGTGACGGCATGAGAGATTTCGTATTGGACAAGACTCCCAACATCTTCTACGGTATGGTAGCCGATGGTATATTCAAGACACAGGAAGAAGTTGACAGACATGCCGAACAACCAGGAAAAGCCATTGGCAGAATTAGATACAAGGATTTAGATGGTGATGGCGTCATCAACGAACTCTATGACAGAACCTATATCGGCATTGCAGACCCAGACTTCTTCGGTGGCCTGAATGTTGACCTGCGTTACCACGGCTTTGACCTGAACGTGTTCTTCCAAGGCGTATTCGGTAACATGGTAGACAACGAGAGAGCGACCTTTGGAATATCTCATTACCTAAGGGAAAGAACCATCCTGTAAGGCTACTGGACGCATGGTCATTCGACAATCCAGACTCAGATATACCAGCCATCACCAACCAAACGATAAACAACGAGAACAGATTTTCTACCTATTACGTTGAAAATGGGTCGTATCTCAAATTAAGGAATATAGAAATGGGATATACAAT
>OGPS01002579.1_pt1 | contig 11149 bp, 6 predicted proteins | sample 1552931 | NCBI WGS metagenome assembly OGPS01 (sample SAMEA2580252, study PRJEB22360) | human gut metagenome | biome: human gut; feature: human-associated habitat; material: faeces | place: Denmark | collected 2008/2010 | reverse complement strand
AGCCTATGGGTACGCAGATGAACCTGTTTTGCTACATTTTCAAGTTGATGATGACAGGCAATATTCGTGCGTATGAGTATCGGTTGGATGGTAATGAAACGTTCGAAGATTCTGCCAGGGTGAAACCTTTGGCGTTTTTAGATAACTATCATGTCTACTATGAGCGCACTGACCGAGGCATTCGAATTGATGATAGTGATATTCCTTCGCGTGAGGTGACCGCTTATTACATCAAGGAAAGTGCTTATTATGATCAAGCTACGGCAACATTCCACACCAAAGTCTTGGCCTTATGTCCCATTATGAAACGAGTAGACGACTTCGGTGATGGTGCTACATCCTATCCCTTGTTCTGGGTGAAGTATGAAGATTTGGCTCCATTCTTGTCCAAGCAAACCATCATGACGAGCAACCTCAACAATGCAGCCGTGATGAGTGTGGACGACTATTTTACGAAAAACCTATATAAAGGCAAGATTTACAAGACCAACAACATGTTGGGACGAACGTTATCTCAAGAATATCCCACTGATTCGGCTATGGCGAACGCACAGAAGCGCATTGAGGCAGAAATAAAACTCTTTGAGAAAAACATGTGGGGAGACCAGGCCCGCAAGGACTCTTTGGACAGCATAGCCAAGCTCAATCCTAAAGATGTGAAGTCGAAGCGTGCGAAACGTAACCGAAGAGCAGCCGGCAATAAGACGACAGTCAAGAGTAGTAGAAGCCGTCGTACTTCCTCTTCGTCCAGCAATTCGCCTGCACGTGTAACCGTTAGGCGACAACGTCATTAAATGATTGATTATTTTTTCTTACTTAAATAAATACACAAAGAAATGAAAAAAAGTATTATCTCACTCATCATGGTTATGGCCATGGTAACAGTATTACCAGCCAGTGCACAAGTAAAGTTTGGTATCAAGGGAGGTATGAACCTCAGTCAGATGTCGTTAGACAAAGATGTTTTCAACACATCCAATCGTGCTGGCTACTTCATTGGTCCGACTTTAAAAATGGGTTTGCCTGCTCCTGGCCTTGGTTTGGATCTGTCTGCATTGTACAACAGGCAAGAAGCTAAGGTTGAAGGCATCAACAATAAGTTCAATACCGTTTTGAAACAGCAACAACTGATCGTTCCTGTGAACGTAAAATATAGTATTGGGATGGGCAGCGCAGCCAATATTTTCGTGTTTGCAGGTCCGCAGATTGCTTTCAATATTGGTGATAAGGTGAAGAAACTCTCTGATTTTGAAGATCAAGCAGCTGAGTGGACATTGAAGTCATCTAACTTCAGTGTCAATGCTGGTGTTGGCTTGACCATCGCCACGCATTTCCAAGTTACAGCCAACTACAATGTAGGTGTCGGTAAGACGGGTGACATTACATGGAAAGGTGTGAAGGAAAGCGTAGAGAACCACAAGACCGAGGCCAACTCTTGGCGTGTAGGTGTGGCCTATTTCTTCTAAGAAAATCAAGCATCAGCATGGATTGCTGATGACAATTAAATCAAAAAGGGGAAGCTGCTGCTTGGCAACTTCCCCTTTTGAGTTCGTTCATTGTAGTTTTCTCTCAACGATTCAGCATCTCAAACAATCTTGTCTATCACACTCTTCATGCGTTTCAATCCTTCAAGCATGAGGCTGCGAGGCATGGCAATGTTGATGCGAATGTAATCCTCGCCTGTGGTTTTACCGTACATGGTGCCGCGATTCACAAAGACTTTCCCTTCTTTCAGCAGTTTGTCTGTCAGTTCATTGCCAGTCATGCCGGTTGCCCGAACATTCACCCAGACAAGGTATGTTCCTTCCAAGTCGATGACCTCGAGTTGCGGGAGGTTGTCCTTGAAGAATGTTTTCAGTGCCTGGTAGTTCTCCCAGAGATAGACGTTGAGTTGATCGATCCAATCCTCACCCTCGTTGTAGGCCGCCTGTAGGGCGATTACGCCGAACGGATTCACGTCGCATACCTCATTGATGTTGATGGCGCGGTCAATCTTTTGCCGGTCTTCCGCATTGCTGGTGATGATGTTGGCAATCTGTAATCCGGCAATATTGAACGATTTAGTGGGTGAATTGGTTGTGATGCAATTGTCCTGACACGCTTTGGAAACGGCGGCAAAGGGTGTGAATTCATGACCTGGCATGACGAGTTCGCAATGAATTTCATCGGCAATCACCTTCACGCCATGCCTGAGACAGATGTCGTTCATGCGGCTCAGCTCCTCTGGTGTCCACACTCGTCCGGCTGGATTGTGAGGATTGCAGAGCAAGAACACTTTTGTTTTCTCGTCCGCAGCCTGTCTCTCAAAGTCGTCAAAGTCGATTTCATACGAGTTTCCTTTACGCACCAGCGCATTTTCGGCGGTGGTGCAGCCATTGTTGCGGATAGACGAGAAGAAGCAATTGTACACCGGTGTCTGTACCAGTACCTTGTCTCCAGGCTCCGTTAGTGCCTTGATGATGGCCGAAATGGCTGGCACCACGCCAGATGTATAAATAATCCAGTCGCGCTTGATGTGCCATTGGTGTCGCCTTTCGAACCACGAAACGATGCTCTCATAATAGCTATCAGGCACGATGGTGTACCCAAACACGCCATGGTCGACACGCTTTTTCAGTGCCTCAAGGATGCAGGGCGCAGCCTTGAAGTCCATGTCGGCCACCCACATGGGGATGACACCTTCCTCTTTCGCCTCGTCCCATTTCACCGAGTTGGTGCCGCGGCGGTTCACAATCTCGTCAAAATCGTATTTCATCTTTATTTGTTGTTTGATGGTTAGTTGCGTACAATAATCTCGCAGTTATTGGGTTGCAGCACATGTTCGTCGATGGTCACCGAGCCGATGGCATCGGCTACGATGCGTCCCGATGTGGGATTCTTGATGTTAGTCACCGCTCCGCGGATGTCGGCCACGAGGGTCGTCTCCTCAAACATGCGGTCGCAATCTGCCCCAAACGTACAGTTTTCCAAGACGAGGTCTTGACAATAGCATAAAGGCTGCTCGCCCGTGATGTGACAATTCACCAGTTTGAGATTTTTAGAATGCCATCCAAGGAACTCACCGTTCAGCTCCGAATCGTACACCGTGACGTTCTCGGTTTCCCAGAACGAGTCCTTGGTGGTGATTTTGGCGTTGCGTATCACGGCGTCCTTCACATATTGAAACACGTATTTGCTGTCGCTTTCCAGTCCGTCCACATCCACATGGTTGCAGAACATGAACGGATAGGTGCCATCGTGCAGCTTCACGTTGCGCAGGGTAAGGTGGTCTACCTTCCAGAAAGTTTCGTCGGCATCGTTGATCTGCACGTTAACCAGCTTCAGTCCGTTCATTTCACGAAACAGCTTGGGCGCATCAATGATGGTGTCACTCATCACCATATCGTTGGAATACCATATCGCCGAGCGCGATCCGGTCTCAAAATAACAGTTGGTAATCACCGAGTGGTCCACATGCCACCATGGATATTTGCCGATGAAGCGACAGTGGTCGGCCTCTATATTGTGGCATTTCTTGATTCCCGACTCGCCCTCTGTAATCGTAACATCCTCCAGTCGCGTGTCGTGAATGCCGAAGAGCGGCCGCTCGCCTCCAAACTCTTTACCTTTTATCAATTCCATTTTCATTTATCATGTTTAGTTTCAAGTGCAAAGGTACTAATAATAAGCCGAATAGCCCAAGTACACCTTTCGTTTTCTTCCCGTGCGTGTCCGTCTGGTGAAGGACAAAAAGAAAGAAGGATGCAGCATCTTCTGGGCTGCATCCTTCTGTGATAAGCGTTTGTCTGTCTGTTCAGACAACAGCGTTTAAAGATTTGGGTTGATGCTCGACCATTCTGAGATTGCCGGAACGATGTTCAGTGTTACCAACTCATCGCGCATCTTGCACAGGTGCTCATAGCTAGCATCCAGCTTGGCATTCTCCTCATCTGTGCCCTGTGGAACCTCATAGTGTGCGCCCGTCTTGTCGAGCGTTGTCTTCATGGCCATCATGATATGGTCATATTTGTCAGTGCTTACATAGGTGCCGACGGGGAAACGGAACGGCTCACCGCCCATCACCGAGCGAATCATCTCTACCGACAGGTAGGCTGGGCTCTGGAAAGAAGAGCGTCCGCGAAGCTCAATAATCTTGGCACCACCTTTGGTCACGTCCTTCTTCATCTGCTCCCACTCCTCGTTGGTGAACTCGGGTGTGCCGATAATCTCTGTCAGGGGCTTGCCTGAAATGGTAACATGACTGCCATAAACGGCCATCTGCTCGCCGTGTCCACCATAGGTTGCGGCTCCCTTCACCTCTGTTTGCATCACGTTGAATTTCTTTGCCAGTGCGCTCTGCAGGCGGGTAGAGTCAAGAGCTGCCAAGGTTGTAACCTGTGAAGGTTTCAAACCTGAATAAAGAAGTGTTACCAAACCGGTGAGGTCGGCCGGGTTGAAGATAATCACAACATGCTTCACATCAGGGCAGTACTTCTTGATGTCCTTGCCCAAGCCCTCTGCAATCTCACAGTTACCTTTGAGCAAATCCTCACGTGTCATGCCTGCCTTGCGGGGAGCACCACCTGAAGAGATGATGTACTTGGCATCGGTGAAAGCCTCTTTAACGTCTGTTGTCGCAACGATGTTCACTGAATCGAAGCCGCTCTGGCGCATTTCCTCAGCCACGCCCTCTGGTGAGAATACGTCATAAAGACAGATATTGTTTGTAAGACCCATAGACAATGCTGTCTGAACCATGTTGGAACCAATCATTCCGGCTGCGCCGACGATGGTCAATTTTTCGTTTGTCAAAAATGCCATAATTTAATTTGAATATTTATAAATGTTACTGTATATATCCTAATGCTTGTGACCACAAAGTTAGTAAATATTAGGGACATACTGGCCTTTAATTGCTTTTAAATTGTTATTTATTCTAAAACTGGCTTTGTTTGTCATCCTTGCTTGACAATTTGAAGAATTTTATTTGTCGCTGTGCCAGCAAAAAACTATCTTTGCGATAGAATAAACAAAACAGAATGACTATGAAAACAGAGATTGCAGACCGACTTTCAGCGTTGCGAGAGGTGATGAAACGTGAGCGACTGGCCGCATTTATCTTTCCAAGTACCGACCCCCATAACAGCGAGTATGTGCCCGACCATTGGAAAGGGCGCGAGTGGATATCTGGTTTTGATGGCTCGGCCGGCGTGGCAGTCGTCACAATGAACCATGCTGCGCTGTGGACCGACTCGCGCTACTTCATCGCTGCGGCCAACCAACTGGCCGGAACCGAGTTCCAATTGATGAAGCAGGGCTTGCCCGAAACGCCCACCATAGCCGATTGGCTGGGTGCCGAACTCCAGCAAAGCGACAGTACCGAAATCGGTATGGATGGTCAGGTGAACGCTCACCAATTTGTGATGCAGATGAAACAGGACATGCGTGAGCGAGGTGGCATTACTATTCGGACGAATCTGGACCCACTGGCAATCATCTGGAAAGACCGTCCCAGCATCCCGAAAGACACGGTGCAGATTCAGCCCTTGCGGTATGCAGGCGAACGAACCGCTGACAAGCTGACCCGCATTCGTCAGGCCCTGCGCCAACAACATGCTGATGGCACCCTAGTTTCTGCCCTCGACGATATTGCCTGGACACTGAACCTGCGCGGTACCGACGTGCATTGCAACCCCGTGTTCGTGGCCTACCTGCTGATTAGTACCACGAAAGCCACCCTGTGCATCGATCCCGACAAGCTCACGCCCGACGTGAAAGCGTATCTGAAAGGTGAGGGTGTGGAGGTGAGCGGCTATGACCATATCAAGGATGTACTGGCTGACTATGGCGAATATAACATCGCATTGGATCCGCAGCAGATTAACCATCATCTTTTTGAAGGGCTGCGTGGCCCAAAAATTCTCCCGCTTACCAGTCCCATCCCTCTGTTGAAAGCAGTGAAGAACCAAGCCGAAATAGCAGGCTTCCGTGCCGCCATGGTGCGTGATGGCGTGGCGATGGTGAAATTCCTGCGATGGCTCAAGCCTGCCGTTGAGGCTGGTGGACAGACTGAGATGTCGCTCAATGAGAAGCTAACCGCCTTGCGTTCCGAACAAGACCTGTTCAGAGGCGTGTCCTTCGATACCATCGTGGGCTACGAGGAGCATGGCGCCATCGTGCACTATGAGGCCACACCCGCTACCGATGCGCCCATAGAGCCGCGGGGATTGGTGCTAATCGACAGCGGTGGGCAGTACCAGGACGGCACCACCGACATCACCCGAACCATCGCCTTGGGCGAGCTGACCGATGAACAGCGCCGCGTGTACACGCTGGTGCTGCGGGGACACATCCAGCTGGAGCTGTGCAAATTCCCGTCGGGGGCATGTGGCTCACAGCTCGACGCATTGGCACGGCAGCCCATGTGGCGCGAGGGAATGAACTTCATGCATGGCACCGGGCATGGCGTGGGTAGTTATCTCAACGTGCATGAGGGGCCTCATCAGATTCGTATGGAGTGGCGACCGGCTCCCTTGCTCGCCGGCATGACTGTTACCGATGAGCCGGGCATCTACATGGAGGGCAAGTTTGGCGTGCGAATAGAGAACACGTTGCTCGTCACACCTTACAAAGAAACCGAGTTTGGCAGCTTCCTGCAATTCGAATCGCTCACGCTGGCACCCATCGACACCACGCCCATCCTCATGGACATGCTGCTCGAGGAGGAAAAGGCATGGCTCAACGCCTATCATGCCGAGGTGTACCGGCAGCTCTCACCCCATCTAACCGATGAGGAAAACCAATGGCTCTCGGAAGCCACCAAAGCGATATAGGAGCAGTGGATGGGCAACTCTCCTCAAAAGTTTTAACCAACTCGTTCTTCTGCATGCGTTGTGATGACGACACGTTGTTGACAATTATCGGTCATTCAAAGCACTGAAAATCGTGATTCGGAATCGTTGTTTTTGTCAGATTTTATGGTCAAAAAACAGGTATCTCAAAAAGTTGATTATAGAAAACGCTGGTACTTTTCATGCAATTAAAATGCGCTATATTCGCCACTTTTAGGCATTGAAATATTCATCGTATTGACTTTCCTGCACAAAGGCATTGAGTTTGAACATCAAACTCAATGCCTTTGATAGGATACCTCATTGCTTTTGCAGCCGAAAAATGGATAGTTTTCGCGCATTTGCATAGCTTTTGATGCTTCTCGAAGGTGCTGTTTTTCTGTAAAGAGCTATCAATCAACGATATGTATTTTTGGCGTATATGCGGCCATGTGATGGACTCGTGCAAAATATTTGAGTATTCAGAAGGCGATTGTCAAGATATTTCAGTGAAAATCGACAGTGCAGGGTAATCAAAATCCATGCCCCACTAATCGTAGTCATCTATCTCATATCCTGTGTATGTTCTTTGAAATTATTTGAACAAATCTTTTTCATATTTCAAATATTCTATGTATATTTACAGCGTAATACTTATGGAATGCACAACTTGATCATAAAAAGCACAGCTAAAATTAGGTGATGCCCTGTTTGACGTAAGTCAGTATAAACGTGAAACCTAAACATTCTTAAATTAATACGATATGAGTAAACAAAAGTTTTTTCGAGGAGCTACGCTCTTCTTGTTTAGTCTGCTTTGCACACTGAGCAGCTATGCTCAGTCTACGGTTCAAGGAACTGTGAAAGACGAGGTAGGTGAACCCTTGATTGGAGCCACTATCCAAGTGAAAGGAGAGCAGGGTGGTACGGTTACCGATATTGATGGTAACTATCGCTTGGCTAATGTGAAAGAAAGCGCAACGCTGGTATTTACCTATGTGGGTTATGCAACCCAAGAGATTGCCGTGAAGGGTCAAACACAAATCAATGTGACCATGGAAACTGACAGACGCGATCTTGACGAGATTGTGGTTGTGGGTTATGCTGTTGGAACCAAGCGAAATGTTTCGGGTGCCATTGACCGCGTAGGAGAAAAAGATATGAACAAGGGTGTTGTGACCGATGCTACCGACGCATTGAAAGGCAAGGTGAGTGGCGTGGTGATCAGTAGTGCGGGTGGCGACCCCATGGGAACAGCCAATGTACGCATCCGTGGAACCTCTTCTCTTTCAGGTGGAAACGATCCGTTGGTCATCATTGACGGTATCTTTACTGACATGGCGATGTTCAATGCTTTGCAGCCTAACGACATTGAGAGTATGACCATCCTGAAGGACGCCTCTGAAACAGCACAGTATGGTTCGCGCGGTGCTGCCGGTGTTATTGTGGTAGCTACGAAGCGAGGCAAGAGCGGAACATCAAACATCAATTATAATGGAACCATTGGAATCAATTCTGTATTTAAAAATATAGAAATGCTTGACGCTTCAGCTTATCGTAACTTAGCGAAAGAACGCAACCTTACCTTTACCGATATGAAGGCTAACACCAATTGGCTGGATGCTGTAGAGCGTTCGACGGGTATGACGCAGAATCATCATGTTTCGTTCTCGTCTGGTAATGACAAGGGAAATTATAGAGCTAGCTTGGGATATATACAGCGTCAGGGTGCCATTCGGGGTTCGGAAATGCAAAACTATACCGCTAAATTAGATGCAACCCAGTTTGGATTTAACAAGAAACTGAAGTTAGAACTAGGCCTGCAAGTAGGTGAACGTAAAGGCAAGCATCAGTACGACATGTACCGCATGTTCTACTCGGCCGCTGCTTACAATCCTACTTATCCTACCCACAAGAATGCCCAAGGCATTTGGGATGAGGATTATTTGGCCAATGAGGTGTATAATCCACTTGGACAGTTGGAGATTCAGAATCAATATACTGCCAGTAATCAGAATGTACATGGCAAAGCTACATGGACATTGCTCGATGGCTTGTTCTTGAGTGCGTTCGGCAGTTACACGAAGTTCAACGTAGAGCTTCAGCGTTATCTTCCCAATGATATTAAACAAGGTATTGATAATGGTAATGGATGGGCTTACTTAAGAAATAAGAGACGCCAGGATTTGATGGGAAACATCCAGCTGACGTACAAGAAAGATTTTGGCGCTCATCATATTGATGCTTTGGCTTTGGTGGAAGGACAGAGTTATAAAACCTTTTGGAACAGTTCTGAAGCGCGAGGCTTTGAAACCAATTACTTTGGTGTGAACAACATGAAGGCCGGAGCCAATGTCTCTTGGGGTGACAACCAAAGTGAGTCAAAAGAATATATGCTGAACTCGTATATGGCTCGTATCAATTATATGTATGCTAACCGATATATCGCAACTGTCAATGTGCGTGCAGATGGTTCATCCAAGCTTGGCAGCGGGCATAAGTGGGGTTGGTTCCCATCAGCATCGTTGGCATGGGTGCTGTCAGAGGAAGATTTCATTAAACAGGCTAAATGGATTGATAACTTGAAGCTACGTGCTGGCTACGGTGTGACAGGTAATCAGGATGCCATTGATCCGTACAATTCGCTGGCTCTGTATAAACCCAATGGGGTAACGCCATACAATGGCGCCAATACAACCACCTTTGCCATTCAGAGTAACGATAACCCTGACTTGAAATGGGAGGTGAAGCATACATTTGACGTGGGCTTGGACTTTGCTGCTTTTGACAGTCGTTTGAAGTTAACTCTAGACTGGTACACTTCTAAGACAAAGGACTTGTTGTATACCTATACCGTTCCTGTTCCTCCATTTACCTACAATACCCTGTTGGCTAACATGGGTGAAATGACCAATAATGGACTTGAAATTGGACTGCGCGGTGATATCGTTCGTACGAAAGACTTTACTTTCAACTCGGGGCTGAATCTTTCTTTCCAAAAGAACAAGCTCAACTCTCTAAGTGGAACGTACAAAGGACAGAAGTTGACAACCAGCGAACACATTGTAGTAGCTGACGCTGGATCCGCTGGCTTGACACAGAATACAGGTGTTACCTATCTGATTGAAGGCGAACCGATAGGAACATTCTACATTCCTCATTGCACCGGAATCTCTAAAACAGGTCAGTATGAACTGGAAGATATCGTCAAAGATGGTAAAATTGATACCGGTGATGCAGGCGACCGCCGTGTAGCCGGACAGGCTATCCCCAAGGCTTATCTGGGTTGGGATTTCACCTTGAGTTACAAGAATTGGGATTTAACCATGCAATTCAACGGAGCCTTTGGTCACAAGATTTACAATGGAACATCTATGACCTATAGTAACATGAACAACTTCCCAACCTATAACATATTGGCTAATGCACCTGAAAAGAATATTCATGATATTCAGATCTCTGATTATTGGTTGGAGAAAGGCGACTATGTAAACTTCGAATATATCAACTTAGGCTATACATTCACGAAAGAACAGCTGAAGATGAATTGGATTCAGAACCTTCATCTTGGCTTGGCTGTCAACAATGTATGTACATTCACAGGTTACAGCGGTCTGACGTCCATGATTAACTCTGCGTCATTGGGTCGTATAGACGAAGGAACAGGAACAACTGGGACGCTGGGTGTTGATAATAAACGAATCTATCCATTGGTACGTACATTCTCATTCAATGTGTCTGTCAATTTCTAACCGTCTAAAATAAGAAAGGAATCAAATTATGAAAAAATATATATTTGGAACATTGCTTCTTTCTACGGCGCTGTTGTCGGGATGCTCACTGGATGAAACACCGAAGAGTGCATTTAGTGAAGAAGAAGCTTTCAAGTCTTCCACGCTGATTTATGCGAACTCTGTAGCCAACGTTTATTCGTCTATTCAAAATTATATCTATGGGCAAGATGCGGGTTCAATACACACCCTGCAGCAATATTCAAGTGACGAATCAATGATACCTGGCCGACAAGGTGACTGGGTGGATGGCGGTAAGTGGCAAAATTTCTTTTTGCACAACTTCGATTCGTCTGTGGATATGTATCGAAATATCTGGAACCAGATATACACCATTATTGGGCAAAGTAATAAGGGCATCGATAAGTTAAATGGGTTACAGAATAATGAAGATGCTGCTACTTATGTGTATGAGTTGCGTGCCTTGCGTGCCATCTTCTATTATTATTTGATGGACTTGTGGGGACAGGTGCCTTTGGTGACATCATCTAAAATTAATACCAATGATGTGGTTCAGAGTAATCGTGCGGATGTGTTCAAGTTTGTTGT
>OGPS01002575.1_pt1 | contig 11163 bp, 4 predicted proteins | sample 1552931 | NCBI WGS metagenome assembly OGPS01 (sample SAMEA2580252, study PRJEB22360) | human gut metagenome | biome: human gut; feature: human-associated habitat; material: faeces | place: Denmark | collected 2008/2010 | reverse complement strand
CCTCCGTCACCCGGGCCGCCGACGGCATCGCACCCTCGGGCAGCACCTTTCCCGTATCGAAACATTAAACCGCAGCACACATGAAAAAATTATATGCACTGACAGCTTTACTGCTCGGCATGATGGGGTGCTCCGAAGAGACGATCACCTACACCAACCCCGTCCCGGGCGATGAACCGTCCGGCATTGCGGCCGAACTGGGCATCTCGTCGAAAAACACATGGTTCGCCGCTGAAGACGAACGCAACGCCTCGATCGGCTTCAAGAGCCTGGGCGGAGAGGTCGTCGTGGACATCCAGACCAACACGACGTGGAAATACGACGCCGTCAACGCCGGCTGGCTGACCATCGAGAAAGACGACGTCGCCGACCAGCTCGTCCTGAACTGCGAGGGCAACAAGGTCGAGGAGCAGCAGCAGGCTACGATCACCATTACCGCCGGCGACAAGACCGCGACCATCTCCGCCACGCAGAACGCGTACGGCACGCTCGAAATCGCCGCATCGAAAAACAACTTCCAGATTCCCGCCGTCGGCGAACTGACCGCCGAATTCGAAGTGCAGTCGACCGACGAAGACTGGATCTTCGAAACCAAAGACTGCCCGTGGCTGCTTCTCGAACAGCAGGGCGACAAAGTCACGATGACGCTCGACCCCAACGAGGAGATCGAGGACCGCGAAACGACCTTCGTGCTGATTGCCGGCGAGGGGGGGGGAAATCCCGTCTCTGAAACGATCCGCGTCACGCAGGACCGCGCCGTCTACGTCAACGTTTCGCTAAAAACCATTCCCCTCTCGCCCACTCCCACCGAATCCGACAAAAAAGAGTTGGGAATCAGATCCAACTACGACTGGGAGTACACGCTTTCCGAAAATTCCGACTGGCTCTCCGCCACGAAAACCGAGCAGGGACTTACAATCACCGCCGAGACCAATTCGAGCGGATCGTCCCGCACCGCAACCATCACCGTATCGGCCGGCGACGGCAAACAGAACCAGACCGAACAGGTCGTCACCGTCTCCCAGACCGGTCTGGACCTCGACGCCTTCATCCTCGGAATCGACATCACCTCGTCGAGCCTGAAGACCTATCTGCCGTTCGACAAGGCCATCGACGCCACCATCGACTGGGGCGACGGCAGCATCGAGGAGAACGTCACCTCCGCCTACCCCTCGCACACCTACACCGACCCGGGCTACTACATCGTCTCGGTCAAGGGCAACGTGACGTCGCTCAACTCCTACGACATCCCCGACTACGGACTGGGCAACCAGTTCAAGGAGGTTTACAACTGGGGCCGCACGGGGCTGACCTCGATGGCGCGCGCATTCCAGAACTGCCGCGAGCTGAAACGGATTCCCTCCGACAACACCGAAGCCTTCGCCAAGGTCACCACCTTCCACTATGCATTCACCGACTGCCGCGTCCTCGAAGCCGTTCCCGACGGGCTGTTCGACCATGCAACCGAGGCGGAAACCTTCGCCTACTGCTTCCAGAACTGCAACATGGTCACCGAAGTGCCCGCCGACCTGCTTTACAACTGCACGAAGATCACCTCGGTAGGTTCGCTCTTCTCCGGCACGGCGATCACCCAGATCGACGAGGATTTCTTCTCTCGCAACACGGAGCTGACCGACTGTTCGATCATCTTCTCGAACGGCAAACTGAAGACGGTTCCCGAAAAACTCTTCGCCAACAACAAGAAGGTGACGACCTTCAACTCGCTGTTCGCCAACACCGAGTCGTTCGAATCCGTCCCGGCCGGCCTGTTCGCCAACAACCCCGAGGTCGACTCGTTCCGCATGCTCTTCTCGGGAACAAGCCTGAAATCCGTCCCGGCCGGCTTGTTCGCCAACAACCACAAGGTCACCAATTTCCAGAGCGCATTCAGCAAAACGGCCATCCAGAGCGTTCCCGCCGACCTGTTCGCAGGCTGCGACAAGGTGACGACCTTTATGAGCTGTTTCACCGGATGCAGCGAACTGCAAAGCGTCCCGGCCGAGCTGTTCAAAAGCAGCGGAGCCTTCACGACCGTGACGAAGACCGCCTTCAACAACATCTTCAAGGACTGCACCTCGCTGACCGAAGTGCCCGCAGGGCTGTTCGACGGCTTTACCCTGGTCACCGCCTTCAACGACGCCTTCAACGGCTGCGCGTCGCTCACGACGCTCCCCGCAGGGCTGTTCGCCACCAATACGGCGGTCACCTCGTTCACCAATGTCTTCAAAGGCTGCACCTCGCTCAAAAGCATCCCCGAAGGCGTCCTCGGCGGACTTTCCAAAGTCACCTCGTTCTCGGGCCTGTTCGCAGGCTGTACGGGGCTTGAAGAGATCGGCGCCAACATCATCTCCGGCTGCGCCGCCTGCAAGAATATCTCCTCGATGTTCAAGGACTGCGACAACCTGAAAACCGTTTCCGCGGAGGCTTTCGCCGGCGCACCCGCGATCACCAGCATCGGCAGCCTGTTCGAAAACTGCACGCTGCTCGAAAGCGTTCCGGAGGATATTTTCGCCGGGATGCCGAATCTGGCGACCGCCACCAGCGTATTCGCGGCGTCGGGACTGAAAACGGTTCCCGCCGGTCTGTTCAGCCGCAATCCCTCCGTCACGACCTTCGGCAAGGTGTTCCAGAACTGCGCCGCACTGACGACGCTGCCCGACGGACTGTTCGCCGGCAACCCGAAAGTGACGACCTATTCCAACGCCCTGGAGAACTGCACGGCCCTCGAATCGGTCGGCCTCCTCTTCGGGAAGAGCACGGCCTCGGCCAAATGCGACCGCCTCTTCGCAGGGGCCACGGCACTGAAGAGCGTGCCCGCCGGAATCTTCGACGGACTGACCGGGGCGACGGCCTTCAACAACACGTTCTCCGAATGCTCCGCCCTGGAGACGATTCCGGCAGGGCTCTTCGCCAAGAACGTCAACGCGACCACCGTGGCCCAGTGCTTCCTGAACTGCACCCGCCTCACGATGGTTCCCTCGCGCCTGTTCGAAGCCAACACCAAGACGAAGACCCTGACGGAGATGTTCTCCGGCTGCTCGGGAATCGAAAGCATCGCGCCGGACGCCTTCACGGGACTGAACGGCACGTCGCTCAATTTCCAGAAGGCATTCCTCAACTGTACCTCACTCCGGGAGATCCCCGACGGGCTGCTGAAAACCACGCAGATTTCAACCTACACCAGCCTGTTCGCCGACTGCACGGGACTGGTCCGCGTCGGGTCGGAGGTGTTCAACTGCGCTTCGGCCACCATGTTCAATTCGGTCTTCGACGGTTGTACGTCGCTCGAAGAGGTCGGCAAGAACATGCTGGTCAGCCCCGTCAAACTGACCAGCGTCGCGAATCTCTTCCGCGATTGCGGGACGCTCAGGAGCGTTCCGGTGAGCCTGTTCGACGAAGCCGTGAAGCTCAAGACGCTGACTTCGACCTTCCAGGGCTGCGCGTCGCTCGAAGGCGAATCGCCCTACACGGTTGTCGACGGCGTGAAATACCACCTGTACGACCGCACGGCGGAGAATGCCGCCGCCTCGGGACTCACCGCGATCACCGCCGCCAAGAGCAGTTTCGCGGGATGTACGAAACTCTCGGACTACGACAAGATCCCCACCACGTGGAAGGAATAGACGAACACAAAACGATCCCGAACATGAAAAATACGATAATATGCAGCATCGCAGTGCTGTCGGCCGCACTGCTGGCAGCCTGCACCGAAACCACCCGGATATGGCCGGAGGAGGGCGAAAGCAAGGCCTACGTGGAGGTGTCGAGCCAAAAAGTGATCTTCGACGCCGACGGAGGCAACGCCGTGATCACCGTGGCGACGAACGCCGACGGCTGGGACTACGCCGCCGAAGGCGACTGGTTCACCGTCGCCCGGCAGGACGGCAACGCCCTGCTGGTCGAGACCCTGATCAACGCCGGAGCCGAAACCCTGACGGGCAAACTCACGGTCAGCGCCGAGAAGAACGGGGAGACCGTTTCGCAGGAGGTCGCGCTCGTACAGCGCGCCGAACGGAGCGTCAACCTGAGCGCCGAAGGCACGGCCAACTGCTACATCGCCCGGACCGGCGGCGTCTACAAATTCGACGCATCGGTCAAGGGCAACGGCGGCGGCGACGGAGTCAGCGACTACATCGCCAACTACGGACTCGCCATCGAGGACGGCGCCTTCGCCGAACTGCTCTGGGAATCGCGCCACGACGGCGACAAGACCATGTCGCGCGAAATCATCGACGGCGCGCCGATCTACCGGGGCGGCTACGTGACCTTCTCGACGGGGCGTTCGGAGGGCAACGCCGTGATCGCCGTGAAGGACATCAAAGGCAACATCGTCTGGAGCTGGCACATCTGGGTCTGCAACGACGAAATCACGGCGCACGACCACATCGACTCGGAAGGCAAAGCCGCCGCCGTGATCATGGACCGCAACCTCGGAGCGCTGAACAACACCCCGATGGACGTGGGCAACCGAGGCATGTTCTACGAATGGGGCCGCAAGGACCCCTTCACGCCTTCGCGCTCGCCCTACCACGCGGATACCGACGGCAACAACGTCCCGGCCTACAACGAACCGAACACCGCGATCGGCGACGGAACGGGAACATGGGTCTACAACGCGCAGGCCGCCGTGCTCGCCACGCCGCCGGCCAACATTCCCAATTCGATCCTGAACCCGATGACCTACCTGCAATCGCCGTACAACGGCCACGCCGACTGGTACTGCACGGGAACAGACCCGAAGGCCACGCATCCGGGACTGTGGGGTCCCGAGAAGACCATTTTCGACCCCTGCCCTCCGGGCTACAAGGTCCCGGGACCCGATCTCTGGGGCATTCCCGCCGGAAACAACTCGATCACCAACGGCGGCGCAGCGGCGGATTACGACGAAACCGGCGTCAGCGCCAAATGGGACTGGAACGCCTACGAAGACTGCGGGCGCCGCTGGAAAAACACCGGCGACTACTACCCGATGGCCGGCAACATCTACTACACGGACTACATCTCGGTGAGCATCTGCAACTACACGGGCGGCATGGCATTCTACTGGACCGCCCAGGCGACTCCCGACGCGACGAAGTCATCGGCCTACTTCGTGAACTTCAACCCCAACTGGTGCAATTACAGGCTCGGCGAGCACGACTGTTCCGCACAGATACGCTGCATCCGGGAATAACACTAAAAACTGATCGTCTATGAAATATCCATTCAAATCGCTTCTCCTGGCGGCAACCGTCCTCGCGGCGGCATCGTGCGCCAAGGACGACACGCAGAGCGGCGGCGAAGAGACCGCGGGTCCCGTCATCGTCAACGCCTCCCCGGCGGCCATCGGCGGCGAGATCATCCTCAAACTGAAGACCGAGGCCTCCGGCATCGTGGAAAAGAGCCGCGCGCAGGGCGTTTCAAAAGGCAGCGGCATCGACGAGATCGACCGCATCCTCAACACGGTGAACACCGTACGTTTCGAACGGCTCTTCCCGGACGGCGGGCGTTTCGAAGAACGCACCCGCAGGGAAGGCCTGCACCTCTGGTATTACGCCAAATACGACCCGTCGGTCCCGACGAGCGAGATGGCCAGCCTGCTCTCTTCGTGCAAGGACATCGAAATCATCGAATACTCGCTGGCCGCCGAAACTTCGGACCACCGCCGCGCGGCATCTCCCGCCGCCGGGGCGCAGAGCGTCACCCGCGCCATCGCAGACGAGGTGCGCAACGTCCCCTTCCCGTTCAACGAGAGCGAACGCTCGCAGCAGATGCAATGGCACTACAACAACACGGGAAACATCTTCGCGCAGACGAGCCAGCTGGGCGCCGACGCCAACGTATACGCTGCCTGGCAGCTCTCGACGGGCAATCCCGACGTGATCGTCGCCGTCGTGGACCAGGGCGTCAAGTACGACCACGAAGACCTGGCCGCCAACATGTGGGTCAACGAGGCCGAACTGAACGGCACGCCGGGCGTCGACGACGACGGCAACGGCTATGTGGATGACATTTACGGCTACAACTTCACCAAAGAGACCGGCGAACTGGATTTCTCGGCCGAACTGATGCACGGCACGCACGTCGCCGGCACGATCGCCGCCGTGAACAACAACGGCGTGGGCGTCTGCGGCATCGCAGGCGGCTCGGGCAGGGGCGACGGCGTGAAGATCATGTCGTGCGAGATTCTCGGCAAGTCGGAGTCCGGATCGTCGGGCGCCGGACTGGCCGGACAGATCCGCGCCATCAAGTACGCCGCCGACAACGGCGCCGTGATCCTGCAGTGCAGCTGGGGCTACGTTTCGGGACTGGCCAACAGAGCGGTGATAAGTCAGAACAGCTGGGGATACACCGCCGGAACCATCTCCGTGACCGACTGGACACGCGGTTCCTACTCGGCGCTCTCGCGTGCCATGGAGTACTTCAACAAATATGCGGGACTGGACGAAAACGGCAACCAGACAGGCCCGATGGCCGGCGGCATCGTCCTCTTCGCCGCGGGCAACGACGCTTCGAGCGAGGTCTGCTATCCCGCCGCCGACGCCAACGCGATCAGCGTGGGCGCAACCGCGTTCACGGGCGCCCCGGCCTACTACACCAACTACGGCACATGGGTCCAGATCTCGGCCCCGGGCGGCGACCAGATGCTGAGCAACGCCTACGGCGGCGTTTACAGCACGTGCGTGGCCGCCGACGGCTCTTCGGGCTACGAAGGCAGCCAGGGGACCTCGATGGCCTGCCCCCACGTGTCGGGAGCCTGCGCGCTGGCCGTCAGCTATTACTACGGTGCTGAAAAACGCAAGGGCCTTACGGGCGAAATGCTCCGGCAGGCGCTGTTGAGCAGCACCCAGTCCGTCGACCGCTACTGCACCGGCAAATACCAGCAGTATCTGGGCAACATGGGCATCGGCAGCCTCGACACCTACAAGCTGCTGCGGAACATCGCCAAGATCGACGGCATCCCGGCGCAGCGGGTCGGCGTGGGCGACACCGTCAGCATCGACCTGAGCAACCACTTCACCGCCACCAATGTCCTGGGGTACACCGTTTCCGTTCCCGACCTCGTGAAGATCGAACTTCGGGGCGGAGTGATGAAGCTCACCGGCCTCAAGAAAGGCCGGACGACGATCATCGTCTCGGACGGCGCGGCCATTCGCAAACCGATCGAGGTAACCGTCGAATGACACATTCACTAACGCAAAAGAGAATCAAACCTATGAAAACCTTTTATAAATACGCGGCATTCGCGGCGGCGGCCCTCGCGGGACTGTGCGCCTGCTCGTCGGACGACGACGACGCGGAGACCGGCTCCGGCCTGCAACCCGTCGCACAGCCGCAGATCATCGTCAGCGACCTGACGACCACCGGATTCACCCTCCGCTGGGAAGCCGTCGACGACGCAGGGTCCTACGTCTACACGTTCGACGGCGGGAGCGAGACCTCGACGACCGGCTGCCGGCTGGAATTCAACAGTCTGGAACGGCAGAAAGAGTATGTCGTGGCGGTCAAGGCCTGCCCCCGGGACCCGGCCGAATACACCGAATCCCCCTTCACCTACATCCACGTGCTGACCGACGATCTGGAGCAGCTTCCCCAGCCGAAGATCACGCTCGGCAGCGCCTATGCGTCGAAAACCGTCATCTCCTGGACCGAAGTGCCCGAAGCGGAACTCTACGAGTTCTCGGTCGACGGCGGGGAGGTGTCGACCACCCGAAACCGTACGGTCATCCTGTCGAAACTCGACAAGGGCCGCACCTACTCCTTCTCGGTGCGCGCCATGACGTCCGACGCCACGCGCTTCACCAACTCGGAAGCCGCACAGCTCTCGTTCGTCACCTCGGACGCCGACGTTCCGCCGCTGGTCATCGCCCCGACGACGATCATCTCCGACGCCGTGGCGTTCGACATCTACGCCTCCAGCGACGAAACCTACTATTATGAGATTCTCCCGGCCACGACCTTCGCCAAGTATTCGCCCGAAGAGCTGATGAACGCCTTCCAGACCTATATCGTCGAATTCGCCAAAAAGCAGGGCATCAGCCTCCAGCTGGCCATGGCCTCGATGCTCAAGTCGGGAACCCAGAGCCTCCAGATGACGGGACTCACCCCCGAGTTGAGCTACGTGATCTTCGCCTTCGGCATGGACCTGCGGGGCAACATCACCTCGAACCTCTCCTCCACGCAGTTCAAGACCACGGCCGACGGCTACTCCGCCGGTCCGAACTACGGCGGCAGCGACTGGTTCACGCAGCGGTTCTACATCACCAACGCCTACCTCGCCCTGACGGGTTACGGCTGGACCAACTCCGTGTGGACCCACTGGAAGGGAGACGACGTGACGGACGTCCGTTACCGTACGCTGACGACCAAGCTCTTCAATCAGGTCTTCTCCGATCCCTACGACCGACAGGCCATCGCCGCATTCCTGAAAGACCCCAATTACGGAGTCCAGTTCAACCCCGAGCTGCTCTCGGCGACGGTAAACAGCGCCGACGGTTACAACGGACTTACGGAAGGAGTCAGCGCCGGCACGTCCTACACGCTGCTCACGCTGGCCACCTCGTCGAGCGGCGCCGAAACGGTCTGCGTCAACTCCGTCACCACGAAGACCAGCACGGCCGCAGCCGCGTGGTTCGCAGCCGCAGCCTCGACCAACGCCAACTACGGCCCGACGCACAACACCGTAGCCGGCGTCATGAAGGGCATCGACATCGCAACGGTGCGTTACGCGATTTTCAAACAGAGCGCCCTGGCGAACGTCAGCACGGACAACTATCCGGCCGTGATCGAAGAGTTCGGACACGACCTCAAGGAGGAGTACCTCCCCTACATCAACGGAAACGGCTTTGCCATCCTCTTCACCGGGGAGAGCGGCGTAACGCCCGAAACCACGTACGTCTTCATGGCGACGGCGACCAACACGGTCGGCGACAAAGTCACCAAATGGGGTTCGGCGACCACCAGCGCGGCTCCGGACGCCGCCCGGGCGAAGGCGCAGGCCGCAACCCGAACGGACGAACCGCTCCGGTCGCCCGCCGGGAAACCCATCGCCAACCCCGAGAAGTTCATCTACCCGATGGAGAGCGTCCAGCTGCCCGCCGGAGCGAAACCCGAAGGCGACCTCTGGACCATCATTCACAACACGCACAACATCAAATAAGAGTACATCTATGAACAAGATAGCAGCAATTCTCTGGTGCATCCTGTCGCTGGCATGGACGACGGCCTCCTGGGCGCAGAACGTCGCCGTCAGCGGCAAAGTCACCGGAGCCAACGGCGAAGCCATCATCGGCGCGAACGTTCTCGTGGAGGGCACTACGCAGGGCATCACGACGAACGTCGACGGAGACTACACCCTGACGAACGTCCCGGCCAACGCCACGCTCGTCGTCTCCTACCTGGGCTACAAGACCGAGAAAATCCCTGTCGGCAACAAGACCCGCATCGACGTCACGCTCCGGGAGGACACCGCCGAGATCGAAGGCGTGATGGTCGTGGCCTACGGTACGGCCAAGAAGGAGTCGTTCACCGGTTCGGCCGCCGTCGTCAAGGGCGGCGAACTCCAGAAGCGCGTCGTGGGCAACGTCACCAAATCGTTCGAAGGAACCGTAGCCGGCGTGCAGGTCGCCTCCGGCGGCGGCCAGCCGGGCGAGGCGGCATCGGTCATCATCCGCGGCATCGGGTCGGTGAACGCCTCGGCGACACCGCTATACGTGGTCGACGGCATCCCCTTCGACGGGTCGCTCAGCGCGATCAACCCCGCGGACATCGAGACGATGACCGTGCTCAAGGACGCATCGGCAGGTGCGCTCTACGGCGCCCGCGGAGCCAACGGCGTCATCGTCATCACGACCAAGAAGGGCAAGAAGGACAAAATCCGCATTTCGTACAAGGGCAACGTCGGAATCGCCTCGCGCGCCATCCCGCGCTACGACCTGGTCGACATGAAAGATTACGTCGAGATGAGCTACGAAGCGCTGCGCAACAGCGCCCAATACGGCACGGGCATGGATTTCGAGGGCGCGAGCCGCTACGCCGCCGCCAACCTCGGCCAGCAGATCGGAGGACTGAAGAATCCCGAATACTACAACCCGTACAAGAACTACACGTGGGAGACGCTGATCGACCAGTCGACGGGCAAGATCCGTTCGGATGCCAAAGCTGCATGGAACGAGAACTGGCTGGACGAAATCAGCGACAATTCGGCCATACGCACCGAACACATCGTCTCGGTGAACGGCGGTTCGGAACGCGCCAACTACGTCGCATCGCTGGGATACTACATGGAAGACGGCATTCTCCAGAACACCGACTTCTCCCGCTACACGGGCCGCGTGGGCGCCGATTCGCAGGCTAAGAGCTGGCTCAAGATCGGCATGAACGCCAACTTCGCCCACAGCGAATCGAGCTACCAGAGTTTCGAGGACGCAAGCACGGCGAACGTCTGGTACACGGCGCAGTTCATGGCCCCGGTCTATCCCGTCTACCTGAAGGACATGGCCGGCAACAACGTGCGCGACGCCGACGGGCGGCTGCAATACGAATACGGATCGGAGGATGACAACGGCTACGCCAACCGCCCCTCGGCCCAGGGCTTCAACTCGAAGGCCGAACTTTACAACAACAAGGCCTACTACACCCGCAACTCGCTTTCGGCGCGCAGCTACATCACCTTCGGGACGGTCAGGGAGGAGGCCCGGCTCTACGGACTGAAACTCACGATGAACTTCGGTACGGACTACACCGACTACCAGCGCACGCTGGTCTACGACAAGGAGCACGGCAACGCGGCCCAGCAGGGCGGACGCCTCAGCAAGACCAACACCCGCACGCTGAGCTACACGTTCAACCAGCTGCTGACCTACGACCGCACGTTCGGCGACCACTCCCTCAACCTGCTGGCCGGCCATGAGTACTACCGCTACAAGTACAACTACGCCCTCGGCGAAAAAACCGGCATCGTCGGCGGGATCGACGAGTTGGGACCCGCCGTGACGACCACCGACAACAACAGCTATTCGCACAACTACGGCGTGGAGTCCTACCTCGCGCGCATCAACTACGGCTTCAAGAGCCGTTACTACATCGACGCCAGCTGGCGAACGGACGGTTCGTCGCGCTTCCATCCCAGCGACCGCTGGGGCCATTTCTGGTCGGTGGGCGCCTCGTGGCGCATCTCCGAAG